>Ga0247739_10000018_pt1 | contig 205912 bp, 170 predicted proteins | sample UWRJL058202B2_FD_180943 | JGI IMG/M metagenome (GOLD analysis project Ga0247739, IMG submission 180943) | Plant litter microbial communities from Arlington Agricultural Research Station in Wisconsin, United States - UWRJ-L058-202B-2 | ecosystem: Environmental > Terrestrial > Plant litter >... | reverse complement strand
AATGGCATAAAAAAAGTGGGCAGATCCAAAAAGATTTGCCCACTAAACAGGCTAACATAAAGTTGCCTAAAAAAGCGAAAATAATGCAAAATCGATTTGGTCAATAACACAGAATCTTTGTGGTTAAATAAATTATTTGTTTACAAATGGCTATTCCCGTCTTACTTACTTCCCGGTAAACTAAACCCTAATCAATGGAAACCTTTATTTCTTCTTCATAAGCAGTCTTCATCCATTTCACCATGCTCCTGTTAAAGTAGTACCTGCACAAAGCAGTAGGGGCAAAATTATTGATGAAGAAATTATATATACTTGGGGACGTCTTTCTCAAAAACTCGTAACTCTTAATGCTTCCTTCCAAACGCTTATAAATTTCCCTATCATAGTTTTTAAAAGTAGCGGCAGAGAAATCATTGGTCTTCACTGCACGTTCAATAAAATGTGCAGCAATATATCCACTCAACATTGCTGGTCCAATGCCTTCACCTGTGGTAGGGCAAATCAATGAAGCTGCATCACCCGTCAACAACCAACCATCACCATGTGCCTTCCTTCTTAAAGATGCCATTGGCAATCCCCAGCCCATCGGCTTTTCCAATGGTTGGGCATTCTTGAAACGCTCCTTCATTACTGGGTCATTAGTAATGATATCATTCAATAAATCCTTTAAGTCAACCTTGTTCTTTGCAATTAAACTGCTCACCAAACCACAGCCCACATTGGCTTCTCCATTGGGCAAAGGAAAAATCCACAAGTAAGCAAATGGCAATGATTTTGGTAAGTAAAGCTCCAAATGGTTATTGGGCAAAACACCACTGATGCCCTTCCAGTATTGTCTCAATCCACCAGAATAATTTTCACGGTCAATTTGCCTCTTTCCCAAACTTCTCAGTACCACGGAATGGTCGCCATCAGCACCCACAACCATCTTGGTTTTTATTTCAACCTTGCCCGAACTATTTGTGGTAGTAATGGTTCTTTCATTCCTTTCATCCACACGAATGTTTTCCACCTTTGTTCCCTGCAAAAAAGTAGCATAAGCGGGATTGATTTTCCCGACCAAAAAATTATCGAAGTACTGCCGCTTACTAAAGCAGAAATAAGGAAGGTCTGGCTGGTTCTTTTTAGGCTTGTAAACCAGCACGGCTTTCTTCTTCTCAGAAATATTGATAACCACACCTTGGCTCTTAATGAAGTTATCGTTGTTCAGAACTTCCCTTTGTACCAAGCCCGGTTCAAGGTTGTTCAGCACACGCATTACTTTGAGGTCAAGGCCATCGCCACAAATTTTGTCTCGTGGAAAACTGCCTGCATCTAGTATTATATGTGGAATCTTGAACTTGGACAAAAATAAAGAAGTGGTGGCTCCAGCAGGGCCACCACCAATTATGCATATATCAGTTTGAAGCGTTGTCATCAGTTGCTTCAAAAATAAAGGATTCAATTTTACAAATTGAAGGCAACTATTAATTTGATATAGGATGTCAGGTTGAGCTGGTCGAAACCGAATTGGCATTCTTATGTAAATAGCCTTCGACAAGCTCAGGCTCACAATTAGTTATTGGTTGATATTCTTTCCTTCTTTTAATAGACCAATGATTTTTTCAACACTTTGCTTGTTGGTATTGTCAGGTACAAGCGGTAAAGCCTTCTCTGCATATTCCAATGCTTTTTTGTAATCACCAACGCCCGAATAGCCTCTTGCCATGCCCATATTTGTAGTGAAAGTGTTTGGATACTTTTGATAGTTGTACTGAAAAGTTTCCAAGGCTTCCTTAAATGCTTTCTGTTGTAGCAACTGCCTTCCATAACCATGTATTTGCTGCATGGAAGCCAATGGCAATGCCTGTTTCATGGTTTCCATTGCTTCCTTGTTCCTGCCCAGCTTATGCTGCACTTGGGCCTTCGTACTTAATGATTGGAAATTGATATTGCCCAATACAGTTGGGTTAGTGGCAGTATCGCACCAAAGTAATGCCTCTTCCAAATTGGTGTTATGGTCAACACACCATTGTGCTGCCTGCTGCCATGGCAACCAGTTGAAACCGATTTCTGTTCTCAGTTCATTCCTGAAAGATTCAACCTGCGTCTTGTTCAAATCAACCGCTACCTTAAACGGGAAAGATAGTTTTTCCCATTGCAGTGAAACAACTGCCGATGTTTCTGTTTGGTCCATGAACTCATACTTCAACCATTCGACAGATTTGTCCAAAGCCACTGGTTTGATTTTTACTCTCAGTGCATCTTCTTTATCGTTGTAATAATAACTGCCCCATGAGCCTGAATATGTAGAGAAGATAATGGTGCTTTCGTCTGCACCATACGCAATGAAGAAACCGTACTTGCCTTTTGGTAAGTCATTACCGTTAATCTTTACATCAGTAGTAAATTCTATTGTTGTGTTTTCATTGGCACCAGCACGCCAAGGTGCAGATTTACTGCTGCCAAATTGTTGGTCCACAAAGCCATTATGGACAAGTTGACCCCAGACTTTTCCTTCTCTTCCTTTAACACCTGGCCTATCGTAATGAATGGTTACATCGGTAATGCCAATGCGTTCTGTTACTGATGCTTTTTTGTTTCCACCACTTGGAGGTGTTGTAAGCACACGCTGTGCGTAAACGTTTATGGTTGTTGCAAGGGCAACAAGCAGCAATGCTTTCTTCATGTTGTTAGTTTTAAGGAACACAAACTAATGAAGTGGCATGATGGAATCGAACTCTTATTGATTAATGAGGATTGTAACTGATAAGTGGTTATTTTAGCACATGCTTTTGAAGGAAGCTTTCTGCATCAAGAATTTCTATATCTGAAAAATGGAAATCCCTATAGTCATTAGTAACAATGCATTTGCATTTGGCATTTTTTGCAGCATAATATTGTAGCCCATCCTCAAAGTCAGTGATTGCGTTGTTTGATGCAGCTAGTAAAGGGTCATTGCTGCTGTTAACAGCTATTTCAATCCTTTTACAAAGGGACTCAATTTTCTTCTTTGCTATTTCCCGGTTGTATTTTTTCGAACAGAAATAAAAAGCGATAGCCAATGTAGTGGGAGATGTATAGAAGCTATACTTGCTGCTTGTAGCAAGCGTTATCAATCTGCCAGTATGGTAAAACAATGGAAGTTCTGCATTGAGTATGGAAACAATAATATTGGCATCTAAGTAAACCCTCATTTTTTCTTCCTTGATTCAAAAAATTCCTCTTTCATTTCCTTGCTGCTACTTTGCTTTTTGTATTCTGCCCTGCCTTCAGCAAGTTCGTATACCCAATCGGCAATGGGCAATTCTGCAATGGATCGGTAGTTTTTTTTGGTCATGTTATCAAACATCATTTCAGTAAGCCTTGACAAACTAATATTCTGGCTTTCTGCAAAGGCTTTTGCTTTTTCTATAACTTCTGCATTGAAGCTTAAAGTGATTTTTGCATCCATAAAACTTGTTTATACGACAAAAATAAAAAAGTTATACGGCAAACCAAATTTTTCTTACATCAACTGCCTTTTGTATAGCTGCACCGCATTTTCATAACCCAAATAAATGGCATCACAAACCAGTGCATGGCCAATGCTTACTTCATCCAAATCAGGAATGTGCTGAGCAAAGAATTTAAGGTTCTGCAAGTCCAAATCATGGCCAGCATTGATGCCTAAGCTAAGTTCCTTTGCTTTGATGGCTGCTGCTTTGTAGTGGTCCATGGTCCATGGTCGATGGTCAATAGTTGACTGTGTACTATTGACTGTTGACTGTCGACCTGCTGCATACCATTTCGCATAACCTTCTGTGTACAATTCAATTCTATCAGTACCTGTTTGTGCAGCACCCTCCACCATTTCAATAATGGGATCCACAAAAATGGACACTCGGATACCAGCATTTTTAAAAATGGAAATGATGTTGATGAGATAATCCTTATGCTTAATGGTATCCCACCCATGATCGCTTGTTAATTGACCCAAAGCATCTGGCACCAAGGTTACTTGATGTGGTTTTGTTTCCAGCACCAAGTCCACAAATTTCTGTTCCGTTGGGTTGCCTTCAATATTGTATTCTGTGGTGATGATTTGTTTAATGGCCTTTGTATCGTTGTAGGTGATATGCCTTTCGTCTGGACGTGGATGAACCGTTACACCATCTGCACCAAACCTTTGTGCATCTATGGCTGCCTTAACTACATCTGGATTATTGCCGCCCCTGCTGTTTCTTAACGTAGCGAATTTGTTGATGTTTACGCTGAGTTTTGTCATGGAGCAAATGTAATGGGTTTGATTTTTTTGTGGATGCAACAATATGTTACTGGATAAGGTAAATTTGGCCAAGCGTTTGACTATGGAAACAATCAAAAATATTTTTCGTGATTGCTATGAGTTGTATTTAAAGAGAAATACTGCTACTGCTTATCAAAAAGAGCAAATTCAAAATGACATTATTACAAGATATAAGAATCGTCAAATTTCAATTAGTGGTACAGTTACTGATGTTGCCAAAACTGACATATATCTACGTGCAAAAAATATAGATGAGATTTTATTTAGCAAAAGAGAATCTTACTATGATTATGATAAGATACGATTGAGCTTATATTTTAGTGTCCGCTTTTCCGAAATACCAAATTTTGACGCTTCGAAAATTAATAAAGGTGACTGTTTACAAGTGAATGGAATTGTTGACAAACTAAGTGGCGATTTTTTTCTATCCGATTCTTTAAGTGTATCAGTATCAATTAAGGGAAGGTCAATAAACAGCAATGCATATGATAATCTAACATTGTCAGAACTTGGGTTTAATAAATACAATGACCCATATGCAGTTGAACGAAAGGCAGAGGTGGAAGAAAGCAAAAGAAAAGGCGAAGAAACCAAAAGAAAAAGAAAAGAAACCAACCAAATAATCATACTTGTTGTTATAGCCATTATCATTTTAAGTGGGTTGATTGCAATGTACTTCGGCCATGACTTTCTTGAAGGACCCCAGATGCTTTTTTATGGAATAATTATTCTCTTTATTGTGTTTTTTTTAGCTTCTAGATAAAATGTTGCAATAATGTAGTATTACTTTTTTGGGGGCATGAATTTCTTGGAAGTAGAGTTTTATAGTTTGTTTTTTAGTTCTACGCTTCAATAAAAGCTCCCCAAAGTACAGAGCCATGAACGGAGCCCTTCGACACGCTCAGGATGAACTCTGCCGTCAAAGCCAAATCTGTGTTACTTTCGCCGGTAACAAAAAAACAGCAGGGGAAACAGAACATGAAGTTGTATCCAGAATCGGCAGCCAACCAGTTGGAATTTGATAAGGTAAAAGCTTTATTGAAAGAGCATTGCAAAACGGAACATGCCAAAACAAAGGCAGACAATCTCCGCATCCACACAAGAAAAGATTACATAGAATTAGAGTTGAGGCAATCGCATGAATTCAAAATGCTATTGCTGCAGAACCAATATTTTCCCAGTGATTTTACACTCAATATTTCCAAGGAGGTAAAGCTCCTAGGTATACCCGGAGCCACATTGGGTGGAGAGGAATTCATGCAGGTGAGGAAGCTCTGCGAAAACATGAGCAGCGTGTTCAGGTGGTTTGATTATGAAAGGAGAACGGCCTATCCGTCACTCACAAAAGTAATTGAGAACACGTACTACGAAAAAGTGATTGTGGAGCTAATTGATGATGTGCTGGATGAAACAGGCACTGTGAAAGACAATGCCAGTGATGCTTTGCAGAAGATACGCATGAACCTTTACAGAAAAAGGAACGAACTTCGTAGGACTTTTGAGAAGGTTTTGGCCAAGCTTGCTAAAGCTGGTTACAGTGCAGATATTGATGAAAGTTTCAGTAGTGGCAGAAGGGTAGTGGCTGTTTTTTCAGAACACAAGCGGCAAGTGAAGGGCATTTTACATGGAGAAAGTGATAGCCGCAAAACTGCTTTCATAGAACCAGAAGAAACCATTGAACTGAACAACGAAGTATTCTCTTTGGAGAATGAAGAAAGAAGGGAGGTTCAGCGGATTTTAAAAGAGTTGACTGGTAAGTTGAGTGTGTACGCCTACTTACTAAAAACTTATTTAGAAGTGGTAGGCGAATTTGATTTCATCAAAGGGAAATCAAAGCTGGCTGTTGACATGAATGGTGAGCTTCCCAATCTCTTGGATAAGGCACATATAGAATTGAAGAATGCCTATCATCCTTTGTTGTTCCTTTATAATAAAACATCCAATAAAAAAACAGTTCCTGTTGATATAACCTTAAATGAAAAGGACAGGATTTTGGTGATTAGTGGACCCAATGCCGGTGGTAAAACAGTTACCATGAAAACCATTGGACTTAACCAGATGATGCTGCAAAGCGGTTTGCTGGTACCTGTTCACCCAACTTCACAAATGGGTATCTTCAAGCAATTGTTCATCCATATTGGCGATACGCAGAGTTTGGAGTTTGAATTGAGTACCTACTCTTCCCACCTCATGCACATGAAGCATTTTATTGAGGTTGCCAATGGGAAAACCTTATTCTTTATAGATGAACTGGGCAGTGGCAGTGATCCCAATTTAGGTGGTGCTTTTGCTGAGGTAATTATGGAGGAGTTGGGGAGGAGACATGCAATGGGTATTGTCACCACCCACTACTTGAACCTGAAGGTAATGGCCAACCATACCCAAGGCATCATCAATGGTGCCATGGCTTTTGATGAGAAGAACTTGCAACCTTTATATAAGTTGATTGTTGGCAAACCCGGCAGCAGCTATACTTTCTCCATTGCTGAAAGGATTGGATTGCCACAACATTTAATTAATCGTGCAAGGAAGTTGGTAGATGATGAACATTTCCAATTGGATAAACTATTGAACAATACTGAACAAAACCTACAGCAATTAGATAAGGAAAAAATTGAGCTTAGCCGTGTACTGAAGGAAAACGAAAAGCTTAGGAAGGAGATGGAACGTGTGATAGATAAGGAAAGCCATTTGCAGCGTGTGGAACTACTGAAGCACCAAAACAAAGTGGCAGAAGACAGGATAGCTTACCTAAAAGACATGGAACGCAAGTTAAAACAAATTGTGCTGGACTGGCGAAAGAGCGAAAACAAAAATGAAGTGATCAAGCATTTGCAGGATTTGCTTTTTGAGAAAAAGGAAAAGCAAGTGAACAAACTCGCTAGAAGTATGGACAAAAAATACAACGAACTCCAAAAGGAAATTGCTGTTGGTTCATTAGTAAAGCTGAAGAAAAATTACCAGGTTGGGGAGGTAAAAGAAATAAGGGGCAAACGTGCTATCGTGCAGATTGGAATGATTCCCATGAACCTAGGTTTGGAAGACCTTGTACCAGTTGAGAAAGCCGAACCAAAAAATTAATGGCTAGCACAACTTTCAGCATGTTTATTCGTTTTTGCTATAACTTGTGGCATTCCGAACAATCCGCTATTCATGGAACTTAGTAAAAGTACCCCTATAAATTTAACTGATACCTTTTCCCCACAAAGTGTGCTTGAGGCATTTATGGCAGGGACGAATGATGCCTTCATCGTGCTGGATTCTACCCTTAGTGTTGTTAGTTTCAATGAAGCATATATCTTTTTCCATCAAAAATTGTTAAAAAAGGGTATCGTCTATGGTGCTGACTATCCCAAGCTGATACATGGTTCAGCAATCCAGTTTATCCAGCAGTCCTTGCAAAAAAGTCTACAGGGCGAAATAATAAAGTTCACTGAAAAGTTTTTATTGGGCGGCAGTAAGGCCGATTGGTTCGATTTTGAATTCCACCCTTTAAAGAACGATTATGGCATCATTACCGGCGTTGGCATTGGCGTATTTGATACAACGGAAAAGCATCAGGCTGATGAAAAAGTAAAGCAAAGTGAGGAACTCTTCAAAGCATTGGTAGTAAACTCTGCTGATGTATTTCAACTTACCAACGATGAACTCAAAGTAACTTATGTATCCGACTCTGTAAAGAACATATTGGGCTATGAAACAAAAGAAATAATGGGGCACCATTTTTTCAACTTGATTCATCCTGACGATAAAATTGTTATTTCTTCCTGGCTGCATTGGTTAATGTACAATAAAGGTGTGCCAAGGTTGGTGGAAGTCAGGATAAAAAACAAGAAAGGCGATTGGCTATATATTGAAATCAATGGACGGAACATGATGGACGTTGAAAATATAGATGCCATCGTAATGAACTATCGCGACATTCAAGCAAAGAAAATTGCTGAAAATGCCTTGGCAATGGCAGAACAGCGAATGGGACTATTGCTCAATAATACCAAGGAATCTTTTATTATTGTAAATAGCAGGTTGCGTATTGTTACCTATAACAGGGCAGCACAGGAACACTCGCCATTTTTCTTTACACAGGAACTGCAATCCGGTATGTCCTTACTGGACTTAATGGATGGAAATGAAATTGAAGATATAATCCAAACATTTGAAGAGGTTTTTGATGGGCTTGAAACAGAAAGGGAAACAACTTTTACAGAAGCGGATGAAACACTGCATATTTATAACCACGTTTATAGGCCACTGTTCAGTGGGGATGATATTGTGGGCGTGTTCATTACATCAACCAATATCACCGAACGCAAGAAAGCAGAACAGCAGTTGAAATTAAGTGAGGAACGTTACCGTACCATTATACAGGAATCCTTTGATGCTATTTTAATCAAGGACCTGAACAGCATTGTTGTTGAGGTTTCACCAGCCATAGAAAAAATACTGGGCTACCACCCGATTGAAATTATTGGTAAAGAATGTTATGATTTCATTCATGATGATTACAAGGAGAAAGCATTGGAAACCATTGCTCAAATACTGCAGCATGCAGATAGCGAAGCAAGTGTTGATCTTTTAATGATGCATAAAAATGGCTATCCAGTCTGGGTGGAAATGAAGGGAAAGAACCTGCACCACAATAAGCTAATTAATGCAATGATTATTATGCTGCGTGACATAACAGAACGCAAGCAGGCAGAAGAAATAGTTTCCCTTTCAGAACAGCGTTTCAAAGGGCTGGTGCAGAGTGGTGCAGACATGATTTCCATTATTGACGAAGAAGGTTTTGTGAAATACTCGAGCCCTACGGTAAAAACCGTTTTGGGCAATGACCCTGTTACTGATATTGGAAAGAATGTTTTTTCATTTGTACACAAGGATGACAGGCAGTGGGTGGATGAAACTTACAACAATATGCTGCGGGAAGGGACAAGGACATTGCAGTTTGGGCCATACAGGTTCCCCAACTCCAAAGGGCAGTACAGGTGGCTGGAAACAGTGGCCACCAATCTTAGCGATGATCCAGCAATAAAAGGCATTGTAATAAATTCAAGGGATGTTACACAAACAAAAAAACTGAATGAGGAGCAGCAGTCATTGACCAATGAACTCATGAAGAACAACCAGGACCTTCAGCAGTTTTCATTTATCACTTCACATAATTTAAGGGCACCTGTGGCAAACCTGATTAGTTTACTGCACCTATTTGACAAAGACAACCTTTTGGAACCCTTTAATAAAGTATTGATAGAGAAATTTGAGGAATCAACCGAGCAATTGAACAATACGCTCAACGATTTATTGGAAGTGTTGGTATTGAAGTCAAATACGGAAATATTAAAAGAACCACTTACCTTTTCTGGAACTGTAAACCTAGTAAGAAAGAATATTGAGAACCTATTGGAAGAGCAGAACGGCAAATTAATTGTCGACTTTACAGTAGTAGATAATATAGAATACAATAAGATACACCTTGAAAGCATATTCCAGAACCTATTTTCCAATGCCATCAAGTACCGCTCAACAGAAAGGGATCCAATAGTAAAGGTTACTGCTGAACTTGAAAATAAATGGATAACGGTAAGCGTTGAAGACAATGGAATGGGCATAGATTTGGAAAGGTACAAGGACCGGATTTTTGGCATGTACCAACGATTTCATGCAGGCAAGGATGGCAAGGGGCTCGGTCTATACATGATCAAGGCACAATTAGAGGCAATGGGCGGAAAAATAGAAGTGGAAAGTAAACCGGGAAATGGAAGTACCTTTAAAATATATTTCAAACGATAACAATGGCAAGATTTGGAAACATATTATTAGTGGAAGATGACCCAATTACAGTAATGGTCTGCGACAGGATTATTAAAATGAGTGGGTTCAGCGACACGGTCCTCTCAAAGCAGAATGGTCAAGATGCTATTGACCACCTCAAAGACATTATTAAAGAAAACGGGGAAATGCCTGATCTTGTTTTTCTTGATATCAATATGCCCGTAATGAACGGTTGGGATTTTTTGCAAGCATTCGAAACAATAAAGTACCAATTAAGCAAAATGCCCAGAATATTCATTCTTTCATCCACTGTAGATCCCGAAGATTACAAAAAAGCTGCAGAATTTTCGGCTGTGGAAGGCTTCATTTCCAAGCCCTTGACACAGGAACATTTGAAAGGCGTTTCCTAGCCTTTTTGGGACTTAACCTATTGAAAAACAGGTAACGTTATCGGGAACGTTTGCGTAAAAAAACCTAAGCAACAAGCACCCTGTTCCTAAAAAACAGGCTAGCCTTGCCACAAAATGATAACATTTGTTGTCTCTTATTCATCTTGCTATCAAATCAACTTTTTGCTATATGAAAAAATGTACAGTTTTAGTACTACTGTTATTAAGCGTTGGTGTATCGCTTTTTGCACAAAACACCGCCACCAAAACAATAAAAGGGAAAGTATTGGATGATAGCACAGGAATAGGTATGCCTGATGCTACTGTAGTCATACAAAAAAGATCCATTAAAACAGATGCTTCTGGTAGTTTCACTGCTAAAGTTGCTGATGATGGTAAGAAAATTGACATAACTGTTAGTTATTCTGGTTATGGTAGCACGACCATTACAACCGATGGCAATAGTGAAGTTACTATCCGCTTGAAACGTGAAGTGAACCAGATTGAAGATGTGGTGGTAATTGGTTATCAAACTGTAAGAAGAAAGGATGTACTTGCTTCTGTTGCATCAGTTGGTGCAAAGGAATTAAAGGACATACCTATTAACTCTGCTGCAGAAGCATTGAATGGTAGGTTGGCTGGTGTTACTGCAACCACTGCAGAAGGTAGCCCAGATGCCGAAGTAAGGGTTAGGGTTCGTAATGGGATGTCTATTACTGGTGATAATTCACCCCTATATATCATTGATGGAGTTCAGGTAGAAAATGGACTTTCAACAGTATCACCACAGGACATACAAAACATAGATGTATTGAAGGATGCTGCCGCAACTGCTATTTATGGAGCAAGGGGTGGTAATGGTGTAATTATTATTACTACCAAAAGTGGCAAGCCTGGAAAAATGAAAATTGGTTATAATGGTTTTATTGGTGTTAAATACCTTCCCAAAACATTGGATGTGCTAAGCCCTTATGAATATGTAATGTACCAATCAGAAAGGTACAGGGGTAGCAGTACAGATAGCACTAGCTTCCTGAAAAATTTTGGTACCACTTGGGATACCTTGGCTTTTTATAAGAATACACCTTTTGTTGACTTCCAAAGGGAAGTAATGGGTCAAACAGGACTTTCAACTACACATAATGTGACAGCTTCGGGTGGAAATAAAAAGACCACTTACAGTTTTGGTTATACCTACAATTATGACAAAGCTGTTGTTCTTAGTTCTTCTTATAGAAGGCATTTGTTGAACCTGAAGGCCGATCACAAATTTACCAAGAATCTTAAAGCTGGTTTCTCTGCTAGGTACAACCATCAAGACGTTTTTGGAGCAGGGGTTTCAGATGATAGGGGAGCTTCCTACAGCAGGCTAAAAAATGCGGTTAAGTATAAGCCCTTCTTGTCTTTAGGACAGCAAAGTGTGGAAGATGAAGACCCTATTAATGACCCAGATTTGGCAAGCTCTCCAGGTAATAACCTTTACATTTTCCAACCTATTCAGGTAGTTAATTCTGAATACAGGAAAAAAAGCACCGATGCCTTTAATATAACTGTAAATGCCAACTATATTATTGCTAAAAACCTAAGCTTTAGAACCACTTTTGGTTATGACAGGAATGATGTGGTAGATAGGCGTTTTTATGACTCAATGTCGCCAACAACGAAAATTGATGGTGGAAAGCAGCCAATGGTTGGTTTGGATACAACCAAAAAAAGGACAATTACCAACTCCAATGTATTGACTTATTCATTGAAAGGATTGGCCAATAAACATGACATCGATTTCTTGATAGGTGAAGAAACCTATGATTTAAGAACCGATTTCCATTCTGACTATTTCAGGTACTTCCCTTTTAATACGCCACATGACGAAGCATTCAGCAATACAGGCCTTGGACAGACAATGCCAGGTTTCAGTCCACCAAAATATATTGCTTCAAGGTACACCAGCCTTTCTTTCTTCGGAAGGATAAACTATGGTTTCAAGAACAAGTACCTTGCCTCTGTTAATTTCAGGGCAGACGGTGCTTCCAAGTTCGGTCCAGAACAATCTAAGAAATGGGGCTATTTCCCTGCTGCTTCATTGGCTTGGAGGGTAAAGAACGAAAAGTTCATGCAGAACGTTTCATTCATCAACGATTTGAAGTTTAGGGCTGGCTTTGGTACAGTAGGAAACAACAGGATAGATGACTATCTCTTTTTAAGCACATTCAGGTACAATACTTATTTCTATGGCTTGAATAACCAGCCAGTATCTGCTTATTCTGCTACCAGCTTAGTGAATGAAAACCTTAAATGGGAATCTACTGTTAATAGGAACTTAGGCGTTGACATCACCTTGTTTAAAAATAGGATTGATTTGAGTGTGGATGTATATAATAATACCTCTAAGGACCTATTGATATTTGTTCCAGTAGCATCTACTTACGGTTACATCAACCAATACCAGAACGTTGGTAAAACTTCTAATAAAGGTGTAGAAGTACAGTTAAACGCAACTATCTTGAGGAAACCTAAAAACAACCTTAGCTGGACAGCTAATTTCAACATAGCATTCAGCAGAAACAAGGTTGAAGAATTGGCTAAGGATATGCCTCAATTATTCCCACTGAATAGCTGGGCAAGTTCTGCACAGCCTGCTGATTACATAACAAGACCGGGAGATCCAGTAGGGTCAATGTGGGGTTTTGTAACTGATGGATTTTATACAGTGGACGATTTCAACTATGATGTAGCAACTGGCAGGTACACATTGAAATCCGGCGTGGCCAATAACTCAAGTGTTATGGGCATTGCCCAACCTGGCCAAGTAAAATTTAAGGACCTGAATGGTGATGGCATTGTTGACGTTACTAATGACAGGACAATTATTGGAAACCCAACCCCTAAATTTTCCGGTGGCTTAAACCAACAGTTTACCTATAAGCAATGGGATTTGAGCGTTTTCCTTAATTACTCTTATGGAAACGATGTGTACAATGCAAACAAAATTGACTTTACAAGCAGTGTAAACAATAACTCCAACCTATTGGCTATCATGCAGGACCGTTGGAGGGTGGTAACACCAACAGGCCAAACAGCACAATGGTTGGAATCAGGACCAGGTGGCGTTACCTATGTTCGTGGTATAGCACCTGCTGAACTTGCGGCATTGAATGCAAATGCTAAAATTTGGATGCCAAGCAAAGCTTATGGTGCAGGAACAGTAACCCATTCTTGGGCAATAGAAGATGGCTCATTTATAAGGGTAAACAACGTAACTTTAGGTTACACTGTTCCGGTAAAAACATTGGTAAAATGGGGTGGTATAAGCAAGATGAGATTTTATCTTACTGGCAATAACTTAGCAATTATTACCAATTACACAGGTTTTGATCCAGAAGTAAGTGTGCGTAAGAATCCATTGACACCTGGCCTTGATTACTCAGCTTATCCAAAAAGCCGTTCCTTCATCTTTGGCGTTAACGTAATATTTTAATAACGATATATAATACTTGTTGTATGAACTCAAAATATTTCAATAAATCCACCATTAAAACAATGACAGTTTCTGCCTGTGCATTGTTGGTATTGGGAAGCTGCAAAAAATTCTTGGATCAGCAGCCAATTACCGAAGTAGGGCCCGAAATAGTTTTTAATGATGTAAGCTCCACAAGGAATGCACTTGCTGGTGTGTATAGCAGGCTAACTGGCGACCAAGGGTATGGCATTAGGCTCAGCCTGTATTATACAGTGGATACTGATGAAACCCAAGGGCCTACAGGTAACAATGGTACATCGGACGGCGAAAGAAGGGATATTGCACGTTATGGGGCCACTCCATTGAACAGCCAATTATTTAATCCTTTTAGCCAACTGTTCCAAGGAATTGAATATGCCAATATTTGCATTGACAAAATCCCTAAAATGGATATGTACAGTGGTGGGTCAGATCAACAGAAAAAGCAATTGCAAAGAATGTTGGGAGAGGCTTTGACTTTAAGGGCACAATTTTATTTTGAGGCAATCAAGAATTGGGGAGACCTGCCTGCACATTTCCAACCAGCTTATTTGCAAGCATCTACAGACCCGCTTCCATTCAAAACAGACAGGGATACCCTTTACAATCACCTACTTGCAGATTTGAAGACAGCAGAAGACTTGGTGCCATGGAGAGATGAAATTGCTGGCATAGGTGATGCTATTGATGAAAGAATTACTAAAGGAACTGTAAAAGGTGTTAGGGCAAGGATAGCCCTGTTCCGTGGTGGTTTTTCCTTACGCAGCAATGGAACCATGCAACGGGGACCTAACTATTTGGATTACTACAAAATTGCCAAGGATGAATGCAATGACATCATTACTTCTGGAAAGCATAGCTTAAATCCAAGTTATAGGGGTTTATGGAAGGACCAAGTGAATGCACATGCTGTAACCGATCCCAATGGTGAATTGATGTTCCAAGCAAGTGGAATTGGCAATTCAGGAACGGCAGATACAAAATTGGGTTACTATAATGGTCCCCAATTTGGAAGTGCAGGCAACAAGGCTATCAATATTCTTCCAAGCTACTTCTATCTTTTCGATTCAACCGATTTAAGAAGGGATGTTACCTGCTGCTATTATAATATAAATACAGATGGTACTACTAAAGCAGGAACAGCTATTACTGCTATTAATGATGGAAAATACAGAAGGGATTGGGCTACAAATCCTAGTTACCCACTAACATTCACCTTACAGTATTTCAGTTTGAAATGGCAGATACTCCGTTATTCAGATGTACTGTTAATGTATGCAGAAGCAGAAAATGAATTGAATGCCGGTCCATCAGCATCTGCTTATGATGCTATTAACCAAGTAAGAAGAAGGGGATACGGAAAATCAATAACTACTGTTGACCCTATCGTTGATTTGCCAGCTGGATTGAACAAGGATAACTTCTTCAAGGCTTTGGTTAGGGAACGCTCATTGGAATTGGGCAGCGAAGGTGTTAGGAAATTTGATTTAATCAGGTGGAACAAACTAAAAGATGCCATTACAGAAACAAAAGCAAACTTGACTAGCATGGCCAATTTGACTGGCACCAACACTTATAGTTATATGCTTGGTGGACCATCTTATGCAACAAATTCAACATTACCCATCTCCATGTACTTCAAAACAGGTACTACGCTGGATGATAAAAGTTTGTACGCTAATTCTTTTTACACTACCGCACCAACATCAACCCCTGCAGGAACAACAAAAGTTACTTGGTTGGGTGTAGCTGGAACGGCTAATGCAATCATTGCAACATCACAAATAAGATTTGCTACTAATTTCATGACTGGTAAAGGTGAATTGTTGCCAATACCTCAAAATGCCCGTGATGCCAATAAAAATCTAACACAAAACCCCAACTATTAAAAACTCACCCTTATAAAAATAAAAAGGCTGCTATAAGGCAGCCTTTTTTAGTGAAGTAGAAGCTGAAAAAAGGATTAAACAGTTTAAGTTTCGCCTAAAATAATGTTGGTAAAATCAACAGTATTAAAATGGGCTTTGGTTGATAACGATTGCGTAGAACCATTTCTGTAAGAGGCTTTTTTTTGATTGCTTTACTGTTTAATCGTACCGAAAATATTTAAGTTTTAGACTATCAATTCAATAATAACAATAACGATGTGCAGCAATAAGATGAAGTTACTCTCTTTGAAGAAATTGTTTTTCCTTTCCTTTTTCATAACAAATGTGGCCATTGCACAGCAACCTGCATTTCCAACAGCAGAAGGGGCAGGCAAATTTGTAACTGGTGGACGTGGCACGGCATCTGTTCCTACCACTGTTTTTGAAGTAACCAGTTTGGATGATGGCCCTTCTGCTGCTAGCACCCCCGGCACATTGCGATATGCCATTACCAACAACAGCCCTGTGGCCACTTACAGAACCATTGTGTTTCGTGTGTCAGGAACCATACACCTTACTTCTGCCTTGAAATTTACAAGGGCCAATACAACCGTTGCCGGACAAACAGCCCCTGGTGATGGTATCTGCCTTGCAGATTATCCAGTAAGCCTCAGCCAGGACAATATCATCATCCGTTACATACGTTTCCGAATGGGCGACAAGAACACTTTGATAACAAGCCCAGCAAATTGTGGCGTTCCTACAGAGCCTTTTACCAAGCCCCCATCAGCAGCCTGCAATCCTGTGGATGGAAGTGGTGGCGATGATGCTTTTGGTTCAACGAACAGGAACAACATCATTATAGACCATTGCACCATGAGCTGGAGTAGCGATGAAGTTTGCAGTGTGTATGCTGGTAGCAATATTACCCTTCAATGGAATTTTTTCACAGAACCATTGAACCATTCCTACCACTTTGAAACCAATGACCTTGCCTTTGAGAACCATGGTTATGGTGGCATTCAGGGTGGAACCAATTCAAGTTTCCACCATAATCTTTATGCACACATGCAGGGACGTGTGCCACGTTTTGATGGCAGCAGGAACTTGGGCAATGGCTCAACGGCAGGTTTGGAAAACGCCGATTTCAGGAACAATGTTCTTTACAATTGGGGGGGATACAATGTAAATGGTGGCGAAGGTGGCAACTATAATATTGTAAACAATTATTACAAGTATGGTCCTTCTACTTCTACAAGTTCATCTATTAGGTACATGGTCATCAACCCCTATAAAGATGCTCCCAATTTGCCCTATGGCAAATATTATTTGGAAGGAAACTATGTAGATGGCTCCACCACCAATACTACCAACAACTGGAGGGGTGCCTTAATGAATGGGGGCAGTGCCAACGATACAACTTCAGCAAAAGTTACAGTGCCATTTAGTATTGGTACAGTTACCACACATACTGCTGCACAGGCTTATGACTATGTGCTGGCAGCAGGTGGTGCAAGCCTTCCTAAACGTGATACACTTGACCAGCGTATCGTAAACAATGTAAAGCTCAGGGAAGGAAGAATCATTGATGTGCAAGGTGGCTACCCTCATGCCACTCCTTATGCAAGTACAGTTAACGCTTGGCCAACATTAAGTACATTAACGCCACCAACAGATACGGACCATGATGGCATGCCAAATACTTGGGAAACCTTAAGGGGTCTTAATCCCAACCTTGCTACTGATAGGAACTTGTATAATGTAAACGGCTACACCAATATTGAAAACTATTTGAATGGGGATAGCATTGTAGCAAGGGGAACAAACAATACCTGCGTTTCCACAAGGGTGTTTACTGCAAACAATACTGGCAACTGGATACATGCTGGTGATACAGCAAGTTCCATGTTAATCTCCACTGATACATTGAACCTTTTTGCTTCCATAAAAGATTTGGGCAACTATGGTGCCTTTAACGCATCTTACTATGTTACCAATACCACGAGATTACTTTCCAATAACAAACCATTATTGAATAGAAATGTGACCATTTTGCCTGCTACTATAGCATCAATTGTATCACCAGTAACGGTAAGAATTTATTTTACCATAGCCGAATACAATATCTTGAAAGCAGCAGACCTATCCATCACATCCTTAAGCAATCTTAGGATTTTGAGGAGAAATGACAATACTTGCGTTACCTCATTGAGCGGCTATCCTGATGTAATTACGCCAACCGCTACTGGAACATTCGGCACTTATGGAGATGGTTATTATGTGGAGTTCAGCACCCAAAATTTTGGAACATTCTTTATTGCTGGCCCAAATGCAGTAGTGCCCTTAAAGCTTTTATCCATCAATGCCACATTGGAAAACAAGCAAACCAAAGTTTCTTGGACAACTACCAATGAAATAAACACCAAGAACTTTATAGTGGAGAAAAGCAGGGATGCACAAAGCTTTGCACCTATTGGCACTGTTGATGCAAAAGGCAATGGTACTGCAAACAATACTTATGCTTTTGTGGATGCCAACCCTTTTGATGGCGTTACCTATTACCGTTTGAAAATGTTTGACAAGGATGGTGCATACAGCTACAGCCCAGTGGTAAAAGTGGATGTGAAGGGAAAATCTGTTATCAGCATTTACCCAAATCCTGCCACTGATAATTTGATTGTCTCCCATCCAAAAGCGGTAGCTGGAAGCAGCATACAATTATTGACCGCTGATGGAAGAATGGTTAAGCAATACACTGTTTCAATAGGTACAGAGCAAACTTATCTTTCCATGGAATCCATTGCCAAAGGCAATTATGTTTTGATTTTTACGAACAACACAGAAAGTATGGCTACCAAGCTGGTTAAGTATTGATAGCACTATAAGAAAGTGAGCAATAAAAAAAGCTATCTTATCAAGATAGCTTTTTTTGGATGTTTTGCATTTATACTATTGTGCAATGGTCCAGTCTTCCAACTTAATTCCACTTATTCGTTTGAAATGATTGATGTTGTTAGTAACCATTATTAACTTATGGGTTACAGAAGTAACGCCAATTAAAAGGTCAAAATCATCAACTGGTGTTCCTTCTTTTTGTAGTCTTGCCTTCTCTTTTGCATACAAGTCCAGTGAATGGAAAATAGGAAGTATTTGTACGCCTGTTAAAAAATTGTCCAAAGCTTTTTTATTCTTTTCAGCCTTCTCGCTTTTTTCAACACCAAACTTAAGTTCAGCTAAAGTTATTTCAGAAATAAAACAATTTTCAGAAGAAGCTTTGTCAAACTAAGTTTCGAGGCTGAACATGCCTTTCATGTAAAAGATGGCAATGTTGGTGTCAATAAGATACCTTTTCAAAACGTTTCAATTTGTCTTGTTGAAGCTCTACTGCTACGGATTTCATCAATTATTTCCTCAGCAGACTTTTTTGATTCAAATGCACCAAATGCTTTTTTGAATAACGACTTTTTGTTGCTCAAGTCGGTTTTAACAGAAGTGGTCAACTTGGATATAAGGTCAAGCTTGTCGTTTGTACTTAAGTTGTCCAAAAGCCCAACGTAGCCGTCAACAATGGTAGTATTTATTTCTGCTGCTCTCATGATGTCAAATTTAATGGAAAGAGTTGAGTATTTTAATTTTCTGCCTAATTGAAAACCTATGGTATTGCTTAATGCTGATGGAAGAATGGTTAAGCAATACACTGTTTCAATAGGTATAGAGCAAACTTATCTTTCCATGGAATCCATTGCCAAAGGCAATTATGTTTTGATTTTTACGAACAACACAGAAAGTATGGCTACAAAGCTGGTTAAGTATTGATTTATATAGAACTGAAAAAACAAAAAGCTATCTCAAAAAGATAGCTTTTTTGTTACCAAGGAATTAAGCTTTCTTAATTAATGACTTTTGATTCTGTAGATGTTGCACTAGCAATCAAATTGCCATTTGATTTTTTTAGTTGCAGCAAAATTTCCTCCATTTGCTTTTGAAGTTTATCAACCTGTGTTTTTAGTTCTGTAATTGTTTTATCCTTTTTGTCATTTTCTGTGGAAAGTTCCTGCACTGATTTTACAAGGGGAACTACAAATTTTTCATAGGATAAACTGTAATGGTCAGTAGGATTTTGTGGTTTGTGTATTCCATTGAAATCATAACCTATTTTATTGGCAGCAGCTTCTACTTCTTGTGCTATGAAACCAGTTTGAACGATTGCAGAACTTTTTTTGAATTTATCCAGTCTTGCTGTTGTTAAGCGTTTTTGCTTCATGCTATCTGGAAAGTTCTGAATGGAATGCTCTTCCAATTTTTTTATATCGAAATTGTAAACTACTGGACGTAAAAGCTTAATAAACTCTAACCCTTTTACATTCTCTTTTATATTGTTCTTGAAACGTCCATCAGAAGTAGTATAATAAGCAAGGGCAGTTTCCACTCCTTTTACATTAAAATCACCAATATAAACCCAATCAGAAGGACTTACGCTTGCGTATGCCCCAATTGCTGTTGAGTTGTCACCATTATTGTAAGTATAAGTACCTAATAGTGTATTGTTATTTAAACTTTGATTGGTATTGGTTGCCCCAAAACCCAAAGCAACATTATAAGAACCATCAACATTTGTAATTAATGTAGATTGTCCAATTGCAGTATTGTAACTGCCAGTTAAATTAACAAGAAGAGCATCTGTACCAATGACCGTATTGGATGAACCAGATGTATTGGACATCATTGCTAACTTTCCAATTGCTGTATTTTCAAAACCATTCTCATTATAAAAGAGGGCATTAAGACCAATGCCTGTGTTACTATATCCAATAGTATTTGTATAAAGTGCTTTGCTGCCAACTGCTGTGTTGAAATAAAAGTTGTTAGAGTTGGTGGTTTGATGGTAAAGTGCAGAATCTCCAATTGCTACAAGATTGTGGCCATAAATGCTATTATATAATGAATGCGTACCCATAGCTACATTACTATAACCACTATTATTAAATAATGATGAATAGCCAACTGCAACATTGTTATACCCATTTGCATTGTTGCTTGCTAGATGTCCAATTGCTACATTCCTATTACCGCTATTAATTCCTTCTAATGCATAATTGCCAATTGCAGTATTTTCACTGCCATTGTCGTTCAAATTCATGCTAGAATAACCTACGGCAACATTATTATTGCCAGTATAATTACCTGTTAACACAAATGCACCAATGCCTGTATTATAATTTCCGTATAAATTGCCATTTAAAGCATATGTTCCAAAAGCTGAATTATATAACCCTGTATAGATTGGTATTGGCAGTGCTGAAAGGCCAAAATTTGTATTAGTGGTACTTACGTAGCCACAATCAGCATTATTCCTTTTAAAAATCAAATCCTGATTATTTGTTGTTCCCAAAAAATTACCAGAAGAAATGGAATTGCCCGAAAGATTCCATGTTTGAGAATGTGCATTAATCATCAGCATGGAAGTGAGTACTGCAAACAGTGTTTTTTTCATAATTGTTAGTTTTTAGAATTAAAAAATAAATTGATAGAGTAAAGTACAAACTCCTTTCCGCTCTCACAATAGCTGTAATGACCCAATAAGACATCAATTCACTGAACAATTAATGGATATAGAACTTCCTTTTTGTTTTGGTATCGTTTGCGTAAATCATTTCGACTGTATGCTGTAAGTGGGGTACTTTTATACTCTTAAAATTATGCTTGTTATGAAAAAAATGTTTACATTTTCTACTTATTTCTTTTTTCTTCTGCTTGTAGGAACACAAATTAAAGCCCAAACCGTTTATCGTTCTCTTGGAAGTGGTGCATGGGCGACATTTGGAACTTGGGAAAGGTCAACCGATAATGGAGTGACTTTTGCACCAGCTATATCTGGTCAATTGCCAACAAGTAATAACTCTGTAATTATTGCGTCAGGGCACACTGTAACTATTGAAGCAACGAAAAGTTGCTTAAATCTGACAATTCAAAGTGGTGGTAGGTTATCAACTGGTGGAGGTACTAATGCCTTTTCTATAAGACCAGGTACTTCAAGTTCAGGTACTTCTGGTACAATTGCTACTGTACAAAATGATGGCATTTTAGGAGGAACAGGAGAGTTAATGGTATTGGAATTACCTGCTACAGCTGCGCAAGTTACTGTACAAGGTACTGGAACTTATGAAATTGGACGTATCCGTGCAATCACAACCAATACAAACTATCCAACTAGTGCAACTACAGGTCATGCAAATAATGCTAAATTGATTATTGACAGGGATATGAAATTGAATGGCTTGAATAACTATGCTTTTTCTGAACCTAATTCTGCAGTAGCTGCAACTGATGTATTTATATATACAATCAATGCTGGTAAAACCGTGACCGTTGCTGATCCGGGCAGCAGGTGGGAAAATACTATCATGGCGACAGACGGTGTTACAGCAGGCGGTAGTTACACATACAATATTAATGGAACTTTAGACTTATCTGCTACTACTGCTACATCATCATTTATTCCTTATGCAAATGCTTCCTCATCAATTACTGTAAATGTTAATGGTACAGTTAAGTTGGGAGCAGTTTTTAAAGCAGACACGGTTAATACTTCCTTAGGTGCTATCGCATTAAACATAAATAACGGAGCATTGGTTGATGCTACAGCTACAACCACATTAACTGTTGGTAAAACAGGCACAGCTTCAGGTAATATATTCTTTGTTACCAATGGTACTGGTGCCTTAAGGCGTGCAGTTGGTGCAACTGATGTTACTTTCCCTGTAGGTGCTGTAATTAGTAGCTATAGTCCTGTTGTAATGAGTAATGCTGGTACATTGGACAATTTTACTGTTAATGTAAGCAATACAATAACTAACGCTGCTCCAGTTCCTACAAAAGTTGTAAATAAGCAATGGACTATTAATGAGGCTGTTGCTGGTGGTACAGTTGGTACAATAAGATTAAGCTGGACAACTGCAAGCCAAGCTGCAAGTTTTAACCCTGCTGGTGTTGTTGTAATAGCAAGCTGGAACGGTACAAGGTATATTGGTCTTCCTGCGGTAGTTACAGGAACAGGAACTGCTGCTGACCCCTATATAGCCACTGCTACAGGTTTTACAGATTTCAACAGGGCTTTCATTGTTGCTAATTTGGATGCATTGCCTCTTTCATTGGCTGCTGTAAAAGCATACCAAAGTGGTACAGGCATTAAATTGGATTGGGCTACTTCAACTGAAATAAATACTGACAAGTTCATCGTTGAAAAATCTGCTGATGGAACTTCATTCACTACATTGGGAACAGTTACAGCTAAAGGTAACAGCATTACATTAAGCAACTATAGCTTGTTTGATGCAGCACCTGTTACTGGCAACAATTACTACCGTTTGAAGATGATTGATAAAGATGGTAGCTATACTTATTCTGTTATCTTGAAAGTAGCGATAGGTAAAGTAAAAACTGAAGTAGTTATTGCTCCAAACCCTGTTAAAGGAAACCAATTGAACGTTCAATTGAACAGTTTTGAAAAGGGCACTTACAATGTAAACGTTTATAACAATGTAGGCCAGTTGATGTTGAATAAAGTGATTAACCACGAAGGCGGCAGTGCTGCACAAGTGTTGAACTTACCAGCCCAAATTAAAACTGGTACTTATCAAGTTGTAATTACTGGTACAGATGTGAAAGTGGCTAAAACAATTATTGTAGAGTAAAATTTATTTTGATAGTTTTTGCAAGCAATCAAAAAAAAGAGGGTTCCGAAAGGAATCCTCTTTTTGTTTTATTCAAAATCATTGTGGCGTCACATGGTTTTGGTGTTAATTGCCTATGCAATCCCAACGACTATAATTGCTCTTAGATTCTATTAAATCTCCTACCGACCAAGTTCAACAGAAAAGTTCATCCCACCACCCACTACGACAGCAAAACAATTAAAAAGATTTGCGACATAAAAATTTGCGACATTTTAAAATGTCGCAAAAAAATATGTCGCAAACGCAAAAAGCAAAAAAAAAGGATTGAAAAAAAATTTGCGTCTGGAAACACAACTCCGGTAGTGTAATGATGTACGATATGGAAGAAAATGCCCTATAGGATGCAGGATAGGCAATGCAGGAAGCATCGGTGAGAAGCAGCCTGCGTTAATTATTGGGAGTGGATTATGTGCATTTTTTACCGAAACAAGCACATTTACAGCATTATGCTGCCAAATAGAATGAAAACTACCTTGTTTTATAGCAATATTCCTTGAAGGAACAAATAGGCCATACTGAAATAAATCAACAAACCAGTTACGTCAACTAGCGTTGCTACGAAAGGTGCTGATGAAACTGCAGGGTCAGCACCAAGCCGTTTTAATAACAGCGGCAACATACTGCCACTTAAAGTGCCCCATAAAACCACCCCAACCAATGAAATGCCCACCGCACCACCAATACGCATCCAATGTGGTCCATAGATATTGGGTACAATGCTATGCCAAATGGCAACACGCACAAATCCAATAATACCAAGTACAGTCCCCAACATAATACCACTAATGATTTCCCTTTTCAGCACACGCCACCAATCCCTGATGGTTATTTCACCAACAGCCATGGCTTGGATGATTAAAGTGCTTGCTTGGCTGCCACTATTGCCACCACTGCTGATAATCAATGGGACAAAAAGGGCAAGTACCACTGCTTTTGCAATTTCATCTTCAAAATGCCCCATAACGGATGCAGTAAGCAGCTCCCCAAGAAACAAAACCACCAACCAGCCAATCCTTTTTCTGAAAAGTTTGAACAATGGTGCATCCAAATAGGGTTCGTTCAAAGCTTCTGTACCACCCATCTTCTGCATGTCCTCACTAAATTCCTCATTGGCCACCCAAAGCATGTCATCAATGGTAACAATGCCCAGCAATTTATTGTTATCATCTGTTACTGGAAGGGCCACACGGTTGTTCATTTTGAAAACCTGACTGGCATGTTCCTGGTCATCGTTTACATTCAATGCTACCACTCTGCCATCCATTACTTCGTCCACACGTTTGTCAGGTGCAGCAAGTATCACATCACGTATCCGGATATCGTCAATCAGTTCGCCATGCTCATCCACTACATAAATCACATCAATGGTTTCACTGTTCTTTGCATACTTGCGGATGGTGGCAAAAACCTCAGTCACCGTGTTATGCGGAAATACAAACACATAATCAGGCGTCATCAAACGGCCAACAGAATCTTCAGGATAGCCCAGTAATGACAAAGTGATTTTCCTTTCTTCCGGATCCATCAGCTTGATTAAATCACGAATGGCCACTTTAGAAAGCTCTTCCAAAAAATCCGTCCTGTCATCCGCAGGAAGTTCATTGAGGAGTTCTGCGGTTTTATAGGGAGGAAGTTCCTTAATGATTTGCTTCTGTGTACTGAGGTCAAGTATCTTGAACACCTTTGAGGCCCTGTGCATGCTCATGCCAGCAATAATCTGCGATTCACGGTCAGGTTGTTCATTGATCAGTTCGGCCACATCGCTGATATTCTGCTCATCCAGGAATTCACGGATGGCCAGCTTATCTTCTGTGGCAATTAATTGCTTGAATTGCTCGTGCAGGTTTTCGTGTTCAAGTTCCATGCTCATGGCTGCAAGATAAATAAAGATGCCAAGAGAAAGGTGGTGCCGCTGTTAGGTAATTGGCTATTGCTTTACATTTGGGCAAACGCTTCACATGGTTAATTACAATTCAAAAAACTGGTTCAGCGTATTCCGCTTCCATAAGTCCGATACATTCAGGAGCCTGCTGCCACTGATTATTTTCTTTGCCTTGTATTCCTATGGCGTGGTGTATGTGGAAACGCATTTCCTGAATATTTCTGCCAACCTGCATTTAAGGAATATCAATGTGATGCATACCCTGCTTGGCTTTGCCATTTCCATGCTACTGGTTTTCAGGACCAATACAGCCTATGATAGATGGTGGGAGGGAAGGAAACTTTGGGGTTCATTGGTAAACAATAGCCGCAACCTTGCAGTGAAACTGAACAGTTTCCTGCCCCATGATGATACCAAGAGCAGGGGATTTTTTAAAAAGCTCATTCCATTGTTTGCAACGGAACTGCAGCACCACTTGCAAACAGAAACTACAAGGCTAGCATTGGATGAAAAGCCGCATCCTGAAATTCCCAATTTTGATACAAGCAAGCATGTTCCCAACCAAGTAGCTTCCTTATTGATGAGCAGGGTCAATTTGCTGTATCGGGATGGAAAGTTAACCGGTGACCAGCTTATTTTATTGAACGGGGAAATGCAGTCCTTCCTTGAAATATGCGGTGCATGTGAACGCATCAAGAACACGCCCATCCCATTCTCCTACAGTGCCTTTATTAAGAAGTTCATCTTTATTTATGTCATTACCCTGCCCTTGGGGTTTGCGTACAACCTTGGGCATTTCGCCATTCCTGTAACCACATTCATCTTTTATGTTTTGGCAAGTTTGGAACTGATTGCTGAGGAAATTGAGGACCCATTTGGGACGGATAGCAATGACCTGCCCATGAATAAAATGGCAGCGAATATCAAAAAGAATGTGGAGGATATTCTTGCATAACCAACACCCGTTTTATCTTTCTCTCTTAAAAAAATTAATTAAACGTTTGTTTAAATTCAAACAGTTGTTTAACTTTGTCCTGTCAAACAAAAAAGGAGAAGGTTATGGACAAGAAGGACCACATCATCAATATAGCCATAGAACTCTTTGCCGAGAAGGGTTTTGAGGGAACGAGCATTCGTGAACTGGCTGCAAAAGCTGATGTGAACGTGGCGATGGTAAACTACTATTTTGGCAGCAAGGACAAATTGTTTGAAGCCATCATAGAAAAAAAAGCCACCCACATGAAGGGTAAGTTGGAGGAATTGCTTGCAGATACCAAACTTACAGAAATCGAAAAAATGGATATCATCATAGAAAGTTATGTTGATAGAATCCTTTCCCAACCAAACTATCACCGTTTAATACACCAAGAACTTTTAGTGAAGCAAAGGATGTCATTGCATGATAATATCGCCAAGATATTTTCAGGCAATACCTTGATGGTCAAAGCCATTATAGAAGGTGGCATCAAGAAGAAAGCCTTCAAAAAAGTGGATCCTGAAATGACCATGGCCACTATTGTTGGTACCATTAACCAAGTAATGCTTTCCAAAAGCATGTGCCTGATGCTCATCAATAAAGACGAAGACTTCGACCCTTACACGGACAAGGCTTTCAGGAAAAGATTGGAAACGCATTTGAAGCAAATGATTCATGCTTACTTGCTGAACTCTTAAATTTAGTGGCTTTGCCATTATCCTTTTTGCCGAGAAGACGGGAAGGCGAAAAGTTAAAGTCACTTCCCGTCTTTCCGCCTTACCGGTAAATAAAAAATTTCAATACGAAGTATTAACAACCCTAAACAAAACAGTAAAACAAAAAGCCTAACAACATACTTATGGAACAACAAGAAACAATTGAAGTAAAAAAGAAAAAGTCACCCATCCGTTTTATCGTACTTGCAATCGTATTGGTTGTAGGTGGCTACTTCGGATACAAGAAAGTAAGCTTTGCTTTAACGCATGAAGCAACAGACAATGCACAGGTGGAAACACAGATAACACCTGTATTGCCTAGGGTGGCAGGTTATGTAAAAACCATTGCGGTAAAGGATTACGACAGTGTAAAAGCAGGTGCCTTATTGGTGGAATTGGATGATGCCGAACTGCAAACGCAGCTGCTGGAAATGGAAGCAGACCTGAAGCAAACAGAAGTGGACATCATCAATGCAAGGGCATCCATCAACAATGCCAATGTATCATTGAAGGTCAACCGTGGCAATATTGACTTGAACCAGGTCCGCTTAAAGAAAGCACAAGCAGATTTGCAGCGTGACGAAAGTTTGTACAGGGACCAGGCCATCACCAAGAAGCAGTTGGAAGATAGCCGCTACAATGTGGAAACTGCACAGAAACAGGTGGACAACAGCAACAATGATTTAACTGCTGCTGATAGCCGCATACCTGTTTTGCAATCAACCCTCCAAAAAGCAGAAGCTGCCATTGCTATTAAAAAAGCAAGGATTGAACAGCAGAAACTAAAAATCACCTACACAAAAATCTATGCACCGCAAGCTGGAAAGATTGGCAAGAAAACAATTAGCGAAGGCCAGTATGTGCAGGCAGGAACACCCTTATTCTCCATCGTTAATGATACCACCTATTGGATAGTGGCCAACTTCAAGGAAACACAAATCAAGAAATTCCATCCAGGTATGGAAGTGGATATAGAATTGGATGCTTATCCTGACCAAAAAATAAAAGGAACGATAGAAAGTTTGAGCGAAGCAACCGGGGCCAAGTTTTCCCTATTGCCCCCAGATAATTCCAGTGGAAACTTTGTGAAGGTTACACAGCGTGTTCCTGTAAAGATTGCTTTCAGCAATATCAATGAGTACAAACAAATTTTACGTGCAGGATTGAGTGCAGGCATCACCATCTCCACAAAATAATCGTCATGGCATTAAAAGGTTTAGCAAAAGCAATTATCGTTATTACAACGGTTACTGCTGCTGTCATGGAGTTAGTTGACACAACCATTGTCAATGTAGCCCTCAGTGACATGGCTGGTGGCCTTGGTGTGAACATAGAAGATATCAGTTGGGTTATCACGGCTTATGCCATTGCCAATGTAATCATCATTCCACTCACCGGGTTCTTGGCAGAATATTTCGGCAGGAAAAATTATTATCTCGTCTCCATGGTCATCTTCACAGTGGCATCCTACCTCTGTGCGGAATCGGGTTCATTAACTGAAATCATTATCTGGCGTTTCGTGCAGGGTATTGGCGGCGGTGCATTGCTCTCCACGTCACAAGCTATTTTATTTGACGCTTTTGAACCAAAGGACAGGCCCATTGCAGCAGGCCTGTTTGGAATGGGCTTGGTACTGGGGCCAACATTGGGACCGACATTGGGTGGCTATATCATTGAGCATTTAAGCTGGCCAATGATATTCATGATCAATATCCCCATTGGTATTTTGGCTACCATATTAACCTACTATTTTGTTGATAAAAAGCCTGATGAGGGCAAGCACAAAAGCAGCATTAGTATAGATTATATAGGCATCATTTTTCTTATTGTAGGTATTGGTTTCTTGCAATATGTACTGGAACGTGGCGAAGCGGATGATTGGTTTGCAAGTTCCACCATACGCTGGTGCTCACTTTTTGCAGCAGTGGGTTTAATAGGGTTTATCTATACAGAATTAACTGTCGAAAAACCTGCTGTGAAGCTTGCATTATTGGGTCAGCGGAACCTTGGTTTTACTACCATCTTCACATTTGTTGCAGGCTTGGGGCTCTTTACCTCCGTGTTTGTATATCCAGTATTGACACAGCGGGTATTGGGCTTCACTGCTTATGAAACGGGTCTTTCCTTGTTGGCACCAACCATGATAGCAGTGCTTATGATGCCCATTATTGGTAAGCTCATGAGTAAAGGTGTATCTGCTATTCCATTTGTGGTAGTGGGTTTTATCTTGTTTGCCGCTTATAGTTGGATGAGTGCCAAAGTCAGTCCGGATGTGGGCATGTGGGATTTCTTCTGGCCATTGGCCTTACGTGCCATTGGTATAAGCTTGGTGCAGTTGCCATTAATCAATCAGGCAGTTGTTGGGCTTGCCCCCAAAGATTATCCAAGTGGTATTGCATTGAACAATATGATTAGGCAGTTGGGCGGTGCATTTGGTATTGCTATGGCCAACAATTACATCTCCAGGCAATATGCCATACATGCCATGAACCTCAAAAGCAATATTACCAGTGGGGCAGCAACAGTAACGGAAAGGGTGGCTGCCATTTCAAATAGGATTATTGCAAGTACCGGTGATTCGACCACTGCACAAGTAAAAGCATTGGGTGTTATCAATCAATCAATAGACAGGCAGGCATATTATTTAAGTTACTTGGATACCTTCCGTTTGATTACGATATTTTTTATAATCGTTATTCCCCTAGTGGTGTTCCTAAGGGCAAAGAAACAATCCAAAGAAGACCTGAAAGCCTCTTTAGAAGCGGTTTCTGAGTCGCACTAGAAAACCAAGTTCAAGAAGTTCCAAAGTTTAAATGTTCAAGAAGTTAATTGAAGCGAAGAACAATGAAACTTGTGAACAATGGAACATTCAAAATTTATAATTCAGCAGTTCCCATTTAGTAGTGCTGACCAAAGCAAGCAACAATGGAATTAGTGAACATTGGAACATTCAAACCATTACGAAGCATAAACATCAAAATATGAAAAGGATATTCATCATTATCATTGCTTTTTTACCAGCATTAGTAAATGCACAAGTAAAGACCAATGCAGAACTGAAAGGGCTAATTACCCAATCATTTGGTTATTTCCCCAAGATAAAAGAAGTGGAGAATACCATTGTTACGGCTCAACAGAAGTTAAACCTAACGCAGCTCAATAAGTCACCAGAAGTAACAGGTGATGCTGCGTACAATTTCATCCAACCAAAGATTTCCATTCCTATTAACGGTGTGGATTTCCAGTTTGCACCAGTGCATAGTTTAAACACTGCTGTCAATGCAAGCTATGTAGTATTTGACTTTGGAAGGTTAAAAGCCAATATTGAACGTTCAAAAACAGACATCCAATTGGCTCAGCACAATGTGGAGTATGTAAAGAACAGCTTGGCTTATCAAGTGGCGAATGTGTATTACAATATTGTTTATCTGCAAAAGGCCATTAGCATTCAGGATACTGTATTAAGCTACTTGAACGAAAACAAATCAATTGTTGAAAGCAAGTTGAGAAATGGCGACGCCATCAAAATAGACCTGCTCAATATACAAGCAAGTATTGATGCTGCACAGAACCAAAAAGTTGATTTGCAAAACAGTTTGCAAAAGCAACTGAACTTGTTGGAGTACACGACAGGCACCAAGCAAAATACAGGTGCCCAATTTGACTTTGACATTAACATGGTGGATGTGGGTTCAGCACTTGTTCAATCGCAAGCCAATAACCTTGACTTTGTTTTATTGAAGGACAAAATCATACAGGCACAAAAAGACTTGGAAGTAACCAAGCTGGGCGACAAGCCCACAGTTGCCTTACATGCAGCTACTGGTTTTAAGAACGGTTATGTTCCAAATGTAAATGAATTGCGTTTCAACTACCTAGCTGGTGTTTCCTTTTCCATCCCTATTTATAATGGTGGAAAAATAAAACAGCAAGTGAAACTGTCGCAAACAATCGTAAGACAGAATGAACTGGCAGTTGAAAGTTTAAGCAGCAATTACAGGAAGGACATTCAGCAGGCACTAACAGATGTGGCCACCAATTTGGAAAGGATAAAAAATACCGAAGGGCAAATAGAACAGTCCAAAGCTGCACAAACATTGGCTTCCAACCGTTTTAAGAATGGTGTGGGCACCAATTTGGAAATAACCAATGCAAGTACGAATGTACAAAGGGCTGCACTCACCAAATTGCAGTACGAATACCAATTGTGTTTAAGTAAAGTGGAATTGGCAAGGTTGATGGGCTATCAGTACTGGTAAGTAGAGTGGTTCACTCTCTTGGAGTGAGCAACTCTTTCAAAATTATTAATGTTAGGTTAAGGGTGAAATGAGGGCTGCAGTGATGTGGCCCTTGTTTATTTTCAGAAAATTAGTTAACTTAGAAAACAAATACAATTAGATGTGTAATGCAAGAGGACATATAAATGGTTGCTTATGTGGCTTTGGAGGTGTAGGGCAATAAAAAAAGATGAAGCAATTCAAATGGGATTTGAAAAATATTTTACACTTGAGGTAGGTGATGTTGTAAGTATTGAGATTAATCCTTCAGATGAAATCGGAACAAAAATTTCCAGTTAAATTAGTGAATACAAAACTTAAAATAAGACAAGCTAATTTATTTGTACGCAGTATTGATTTAAAGGGTTCAACCAAATGACTTAAGAAAATATCAGGGTAGTATTGTTATCAAAGCAAAAGCATTTAAGGTTGTTGAAAGTGATATGATTTTTGTAGAAGTATAAGGCTTTCATACGCTTCAATAAAAGCTCAATCTCCACCCTCACTTGAATGGATCGACGCCACTGTAGCCCAATCTTCTTCCTCCAGCCAGTCCTAAAAACCTTTCCCCACTTTTCCATAGCCATAAATAATCCTACTTTAGGAGCATGATTAAACAATGGTTCAATTATAGGTCATTGCTGGCATTGGTGGCCATCTGCATTGTGGTGGGTACTGTATTCTACTCACAATACCTGGCCCAAAAAATTGCACAGGACGAAAGGAAGAAGGTAGAAGCTTGGGTAGAAGCACAGAAAACAATTTTGAATTCAACAGATAATGCAAGCATCAATTTAGCTTCCATCATTTCAACTACCAACACTGATATCCCCATTATTGAAACAGATGAAAAAGACCGTATTAGCGGTAGCTATAAAAACTTGGACAGCAATATTGTAAAGAGAAATAAAGATTATTTATCTGAACAACTGGCCATCTTCAAGCAACAGAATGAACCCATTGTTATTGTCATCAGCGAGAAGCCATACATGGCCAATAAGTATTATTATGGGGAAAGTGACCTGCAGAAAGAAGTACGTTATTATCCCATTGTTCAGTTAATTGTGGTGGCACTATTCATCATTATTGTATTCATTGCACAGCGGACTAACTATAGAAGTACACAAAGCCAGTTATGGGCAGGTATGGCTAAAGAGACGGCCCATCAATTGGGGACGCCCATAAGCAGCCTACAGGGGTGGATGGAGATATTGAGGGAGATGGAGGGCAATGAAAAAATGGTGGCCGAAATGGAAAAGGATGTGCAGCGTTTGCTATTGATTACAGACAGGTTTGGGAAGATTGGTAGTCAACCTAACTTGGAAGAAAAGAATATTGTGGAGCAGGTGAACTATATGATGGACTACATAAAGAAGCGGGCAGGGGGCAAGGTGGAATTCTCTTTGGATACACATGGGGAAAGCAGTATCACAGGCATGGTTTCTCCACCGCTATTTGATTGGGTAATTGAAAACCTGTTAAAAAATGCCCTGGATGCCATGGAGGGAAAGGGCAAGATTAGCGTTTCTATAAAGGATACGGCTTCGCAAATTTTGATTGATGTAACAGACACTGGAAAAGGAATCAGCAAATCCAATATTCCCAAAGTTTTCAAACCGGGTTTCACCACCAAAAAAAGGGGCTGGGGGCTTGGGCTTACCCTAACCAAGCGAATTGTAGAAGAGTACCACAAGGGACAGATATTTATCAGCCATAGTGAAATGGGGAAAGGAACGACGTTTAGGGTTGTGTTAGCAAAGTAGGAACGATTAACGGATTACTGAATTGGTGGATTTCCGAATTATTGCCTTTGGAACAAATGACATAAAAAGAAAAAGGCTTCAATATTGAAGCCTCTTTCTTTTTTATATTTGAACCAATTCGTAATTCATTAATCAGCCAATCCGCTAATTCTCTTTAATCATACTTCCCCATCTGCCTCAAGAACCTAACGTGAGCTACAACAGCCCTATGCATGGTTGGGTATTCAATGTACTGTAGTTGATATTCTTTACAAACAGCTTTTACAATTTCACTAATGGCAGGGTAATGCACATGTGAAATCTTGGGGAACAAATGGTGCTCAATTTGGAAATTCAACCCACCTACTAACCAGCTTACCAGTTTGCTCTTAGTAGCAAAGTTGGCTGTGGTCTTAATTTGGTGGGCAGCAAATTCATCGGGCAATTTATGGGTCTCGATGTCAGCCACAGGAAATTCTGTATGTTCCACTGTATGTGCCAATTGGAAAACAATGCTCAGCACAAATCCAGAGAACGAAGTGGCTATGATAAAACCAATTAACCAAACTGACCAACCAAGTGTAATAATTGGAATAACAATAAATACAGCAGCATGATACACCTTGGTAACCCAAAATTCAATATGGTCCTTGGTGTCCATTTTCTTTAAAGGCACATCGCCAATACGCTTTTGGAAATATTTTTTATAGTCTGTGTAAAATATCCAGAAAATATATAAAAGCATGTATAAAAAAGCAAAGTAGAGATGCTGGAACCTATGTGCCTTCAAACGTTTTTGCGTAGGAGCAAAACGCATGAAAACGCCCACTTCAATATCATCATCCACACCATCAATATTGGTAAAGCTGTGGTGGATCATATTATGCTTCATGTTCCAAAGAAAATGGCTGGCACCCAACATGCTCAATGACGCTGCAGCTAGTTTGTTTTTCCATTTGTCCTTGCTGAAACTGCCATGGCTGCCATCGTGCATTACGTTAAAGCCAATGGCTGCTATCAGGCCACCCAAAACCAAACATTCTGCTACCGCGATATAATTATTTGCAGGCTTAAAAAAAACCAGGTGAACATAAACACCAATAAATGTAGCAACCAATAAAATGGCTTTTGAAAACAACTTGAAGTTGCCAGTGGATGAAATCCCTTTTTGGTCAAAATATTCCTGAACTCTTTTTCTCAGTTCAGCGTGGAGTGAATTTTTTACCGTTGGGAACTTGGGGGATACGAAATCTGCCATGATGCGAATTTTACTTTTAACGGCTGCAAGATACTTCCAAAAAGCTAAAAAAATGTGGTTTATCTTACTACACACTGTTAACAAATCATTTGTGGCAAGGGTATGACAAACAACAAATTGTTAGTTTCTATAGTGCAACCGACTAATACCAACCTTGATTGGACTTCGGTGGCAAGTTTATTCTGATAATAGCGAAGGACCCATCATCAAGCTGATATCCATTAAACAGCATCAGCAACAAAACCATTCATTTCCAACTATTTCCACACAGGTGGAATAACTTATGCTGTATTGTTTACTTAAATTTAACTTAGTTTGAATTGTGAAAATGGTTTCTCAATATTCAGCATTAAAATTTCACTGAACTGGTTATCATTTTAAACGTCCCACCTATGGTAGAGAACAAGGAAATAAACGCCCTCTTCACATTGATTGACGACCCTGACGAAGAGGTCTATGGTACTGTTTCCAACAGGATTATAGATTTTGGAAGGGGTATTATCCCCAACTTGGAAGACCTTTGGGAAAATACATTGAGTGAGGAAGTACAGGGACGTATTGAAATGATTATCCACCGTCTCCATTACACAGACCTTATTGGCGATTTAACAGAGTGGCGTGACAGTGCTTACCACGATTTATTATTTGGTGCACTCCTCGTTTCCAAATTCCAGTATCCTGAATTGCATACCACCCCAGTGCTGCAGGACATAGAAAAAATTCGCCGCAATGTTTGGCTTGAGCTTAACAATTATTTGACGCCATTGGAGCAGGCAAATGTGCTTTCAAGCATCATGTACAATTATTATAACCTAAAAGGAGTTGAGGTTAATTACAGCAATCCGGATGAATTCTTTTTGCATAAGGTGCTGGAAAGCAAAAAAGGCAATGCCATTACCAATGGAATTATCTACCAGGTAATGTGCGAACTGCTTGATATCAACGCAAAAATCATCAACATACCCAAGCAGATGGTAATTGCATTTTACCATAGCGATTATGACCCTGCCACTTACATAGGTCATCCCCAAGAGAAAATACATTTTTACGTAGATGGGGTAAATGGGCAAGCATATAGTCATCAGGATATAGAAAATTACTTCAAGCGTATCTCCGTTCCATCTATACCAGCTTATTACAAGCCGATTTCACACAAAAGAACCATACAGATATTATTGGAAGAGACTTCCAAGTGCTTCACCCTGCCAAGCAATGAGTACAAGCAAAAGGAGCTGATGGCATTGGCTGATTTGTTGGATGCTTAATTAAATTCTAAAGTTTGTAGTCGGAATACCGAAAGTGAAATTCGTATATTTTATTTGTTCATCAGTGTTATTCGTGGGGGCATTAGCCTTTTTTCTTCTTTGGCTTCCGCATATCATTCAACACCTCTTGCTCTGTTCTCAATTTTTCCTGCGTAAGATTTTTCTTTAGGTAAATGGTAATGCTGCTATTAATGGAAGCATTATCCTTCAGCACGGCAGTCACAACTACGGAATCTTTTTTGTAGGCTGGATTAATAATCAAATCGTTGCCTTCCCATTTACCATAAGATGAACTCAAAGTAATTTGTTTATTGTCCAATGGCATATACTTCCCATTGCTCAATTTTCCATCCACGTTAATGTAATTGTGAACTGTTTTCTTCAAGCTGTCTGTGTATAAATTGAAATGGATGCTCTCCACTTTTTGTGCAGGAAGTTTTATGGCAAAAAATAAAACAAGTAGAATGGAAGCAATTTTTTTCATGATTGTATTGTTACGAAAACCATACCGAAACTTGGAACCAAAGGCTGAACAGCATCTTGACTAAACTATTTTCCAGCTACCTGTTCCCTGTATTTCCAAAAAGGGTTGTAAATGCTGGAACCCACAGCAATTGCCTTGTCATAATTAGCCAATGCTTTTTTATAATTTTCTGCACCACCCATTTTGTAATAAATGTAGCCGATATTGTTGTAGGTGTCGGGCATTTTGGCATCCATGGATAATGCCTTTTCAAAATCCTTCATTGCTTCGGAATACTGTTCAAGATGAATCTTTACAAAACCACGGTTATTCCAGGCATATTGGTTGTTGGGATAGAGTGAAACTGCTTTATCCATCTCAACCAAAGCATCTTGAAACTGGTTCAAATAAGCTTTCGCAAGCCCACTACCAATGAGTGCTTGTGCATTATCAGCTTTCAGGTTTTTTGATTTTTGAAATTCAGCCAAAGCCTCATTGTACCTTTTCATTTCATTCAATACTTGACCTTTGTCATTATAAAACTCATAAGCACCCACACCAGCACCATTGATATCGAACTGTGCCAAATGTGCTTCGGCCTTTTCATTTTGATTGGTATGTATTTCATGTATTGTGATGCTCTTTAGAACCTTTTGATTGGGGCTTAACCCGTATCCTCTCAAGTTATCCAAATAGGCATCGTCCCATAGTTGCTGCTTCATTTTTATTTGTGCCCTTGTGTAGTAGAAAGCTGCTGCTTTTGCTGATATGGAATCTTTGTTTAGTAATTCTTGAATTATTGCATAAGCTTCTTCAAATTGATTGCCCCTAGATTTTGCATACGCCAATGCCAAAGAAGCTCCAGAGCATCCCTTGCATAATTTGTAAGCAGAAGCATATGCTTTATAGGCCATTTCAAATTCGTTCATTTCCACCAGCACATTACCCCTTTGTGAAAATCCACCATAACAAGTAGGGCAGGCTGCAATCGCACTGTCTGCAATAGTTAATGCCTGGTAATATTTTTTCGCCCTTAAAGCTTCGCTGGACCTTTGTAGCAAAGGAAGTATCTTCTGATTGGGGTTTTCCTGTGCATGAACAACAAAACTTGAAAGAATAATCAATGCTGGTACGCAGGCAAATTTCATTTGGCTAAAGTTTAAAGTTGTTGCTAGTGAAGGTAACGAAGTAAATAATTCCATCACTTTTTTGGCATGAAGTATGTTTTTTAAATTTCGTTAAACTTTCTTCCTCATGCTAAAATTTATAATCATGAAGACACCATTATTTATTGCAGCATTACTTGCTTTTACCATTGCTTCAAGTCAGGACATTTCCCTCCCCATGAAAGACAACAGCATCCATTATAACAACATCGTGTTAACTGACAAGGACAAAAGTATTGAAGCTGTTTTTGAAACACTCAACCAATGGATTGATAAGAACTCCAATCAGTATGAGTTCACGCAAAAAGACCATCCAAATATCCCTTACATGACTTCTGTAAAAGGGAAAGTAAACATTGACCCAGACAGAAGGAACATGCATAATGTGGACTGCAGTTTTACAATGGACATTGTTGTTATTGATGGCAGGTACAGGGCAGAAGTGTACGATTTCAACTTTATTAAAGCCGAACAGAAATTTGATGCTTCCGAAGTGTACAAAAGCTATTTGAAACGTGACCCATTTGTAAAAACAGCATTGGAAACACGCGATGCAGCTTTGGAAAGGCACCAGTACCTATTAGAAAGATTGCAGGCCAAAGTAAATGCCATGTTGGCTTCCATGCAAAAAGCTACAGAGGAATAGGCCATTAATTGGAACTGTATACAATTCTATTGTTTAGAGGTTGTACTGGTCTCCAGTTATGGTCATAAATGTTGGTGAATTTTGTTATTTGTGCGGCAGACATGGTCATCGGCTGCTTGATCAACACAAACGTCACACCTTGTGTGCAGGGTGGCGTAGTTAATGAACCAGTATAAGTGTAATAGTTTTTATTGCTTGGTAAAAGGTCCGTTAGGTTAATCGTCTCGGTACTCGCGATTTCATTTTCCTTTGTTGCAGGCCAACCGTTCAAAACTTTGTCCAATAATGCATTTGCAGTACCACTGTTTATCCAAACCCCAACCACGAGTAAAGCTCCAGATGTTGGGTCTGAATGTACCAAGTGAATTTCAATGGGTGTAGTTGCACCAAGTAGGGTATGTTCACTGTGTGCATGAAAATGGAACTGTAAAAAATTGTACGTCTTGCCTTGAAAAGTAATAGTGTTTGTTCCATTATTGTTCACTTGCAGGGTATGCGTGTTGTCAATTAGCTTTGGATTAAAGTTGTTGTAGTTAAAAATCAAAGCAGGTAAGCCCGCAGCAGTTACGGTTTTTGCTGGGTCAATATCAACAGGTGACTGTATAACACCCGAACATTCGGGATAGCCAGTTGCGGACCAATCCGTAGCATGTTCATAGTCCCAATGTGAGGTATCATGTTCATCAGCAGATTTTTTGCAGGCACTAAAAACGGTAGAAGTTATAAAAAATGCAAGCAATAGCTTGATGCTTGTTAAGCGGAAGGATTTCATAAATGAGTTTAGTTTTGGGTTGAAGGAGCAAGATAAAAGATAAAGGCTTCCTTTTTAGAGAAGATTTCAATAACAGGCAAGAAGTATGAGTTAAACAATAAAACTGTTTAGACTTTTTGGATTTTATGAACTGTGAATAGAATAATGCTGTCAGCCTGAGCGGAGGGCGATTGCATAAGATGCCGTATGAATCGGTTTCGACAAGCCTGTCTGTCGAAATTATGCAGGTATCTCAATTCTCTTCCCCAAAAATTTAGGCTTCGTATTTATCAAGTAATCAACAAACACTTTTACCCTAGCCAATTTCTCCCTCATCCTAACTTTAAAGCCAAAGTGTTTGGAAACATCCCTTGCATTGAAACCAATGCTATTAATACCTTCCCTTGATGCAATGTAAATAGCCCTTTCATTATGAAACTGTTGTGAGATGATAGTAACATCAACCTGTCCAAAAATATCCCTTAACCTTATCATTGAATCAAAGGTCCTGAAGCCTGCATAATCCAAATAGATTAATGAAGAGTCAATGCCAGCAATCATCATATCGCTACGCATCATTTCGGGTTCGTTGTAATCCTTCTTGCTATTGTCACCACTAATAACAAGGTATTTTATCTTGCCTGCCTTAAACAATTGGATACTTGCATCAATCCTGTATTGATAATAAGGATTAATATTTCCATTGGATAAATACTTTCCTGTGCCCAATAACAAACCAACTTTATGGTAGGGTATAGCAGCAACATCAGTATATGTTTTGCCAATGGCTGCTTCATCTATTTTCTTGCTGCAATAGTAAATTGAGCAAAGGCTGATAACAACTGTAAGCAATAAAGAATAGAGAATTAATTTCCGTTTTGGTTTGAACTTCATTGAATGGGCTTGTACATTGAAATTAGTTGTTGAAATCAGAACAAAAACATAAAATATTGTTCGATACGCCGATTCTTCTACGGTAAGATGCAGTACTAAACCCTAAGCCTTACATCTTCAACCTTATTCTTCAAACCCTATCTTCGCCGCCTATGCATTACGTATCTGCCGAAGGGCTCACAAAAAGTTATGGTATCAATCCATTATTCAAGAATATTTCCTTCCACATCAATGAGGGAGACAAAATTGCGTTGATAGCACGCAACGGTGTTGGCAAATCAACCCTATTGAGGATTTTGAATGGGGAGGAAACACTGGACGAAGGCAAAATGTTCATCCATAAAGATGTTACTGTTGCGTTGTTTGAACAGGACCCCAAGTTTGATGAAAGCAAAACCGTACTGGAAAATATCTTTCATACAGACCATCCTGTCATGAACGTGATTCGTGAATACGAACTCGCCAGTGAAAGCGAAGATGGGGAAGCATTGGTGGAACTCTTTGGTAAAATGGACGACCTCAATGCGTGGGAATTTGAAGTGAAAGTAAAACAGATACTCACCAAATTGAATGTCCACCATTTGGAGCAGCCTGTAAAGGATTTAAGTGGCGGCCAACGCAAACGTGTTGCATTGGCAAAAACTTTGATTGATATTGGTTTCGACCATCAGCATACCTTATTGATGATGGATGAACCCACCAACCACTTGGATGTGGAGATGATTGAGTGGCTGGAAAATTATATTAACCAAGAAAACGTTACCCTGCTACTGGTAACGCATGACCGTTACTTTTTGGATGCAGTAAGTGAGGAAATATGGGAACTTGAACGTGAGAACATGTATGTATATCGTGGCGACTACGAGAACTACATGGAGAAAAAAGCTGCACGTATAGAAAGCGAAATGGCCAGCATAGACAAAGCCAAAAATGAATACCGCAAGGAACTTGAATGGATGCGTAAGCAACCAAAAGCTAGAACCACGAAAAGCAAGAGCCGCCAAGATAATTTCTACGATGTAGAAGCCCGAGCCAAACAAAAGATTGAAGATGCACAAGTGCAGTTGCAAGTAAAGATGAGCAGGCTGGGAGGCAAGATTATAGAAATGAAGAAAGTCTATAAAAGTTATGGCGACTTGCCCATTCTAAAAGGCTTTGATTACAATTTCAGTAAAGGGGAAAGGATTGGCATCATTGGAAAGAACGGTGTCGGCAAGAGCACTTTCATGAACATGCTCCAAAATATTGAGCCTGTAGATTCTGGTAAAGTAAATATTGGCGATACTGTTGTATTTGGCAATTTCTCCCAACAAGGGCTAGTGATAAAAGAGAATGTCCGTGTAATTGAATACGTAAAAAACATTGCTGAAAACTTTCCATTGGCAAATGGTGGAAGTTTAAGTGCTGCCCAATTCCTGGAACTATTCTTATTTACGCCAGATAAGCAATATACTTATCTCAACTCATTAAGTGGTGGTGAGAAAAAACGGTTACAGTTATTATCTGTTCTCTTTAAAAACCCGAACTTCCTAATTCTTGATGAACCAACCAACGATTTGGACTTGCCTACCTTGGCTGTATTGGAAAATTTCCTTAGCGACTACCAAGGTTGTGTATTGATTGTGAGCCATGATCGCTATTTCATGGACAGGCTAGTGGATCACTTATTCGTTTTTGAAGGTGAAGGCGAAGTACGTGATTTCCCGGGTAACTATACCCAGTATAGGCTTTGGTTAAAGGACAATGAAAAGAAAGACAACAAATGGCAGGCATTGGAAGAAACCAAAAGTAAAGGCAGTACAACAGACGAGGCAATTACTACTAAACAGCCAGCAACGGTTAATCAGCAGCCTGTAACCAAAAGGAAACCTTCTTTTAAAGAGAAGAAGGAGTTTGAAGACCTTGAAAAGGAAATAGCTTCCTTGGAGGCTGAACGTGACCAGCTTACCAACGAAATGAGCAATCCCGATTTGAACTACGATAAAATAGACATCATTAGCAAGCGTTTGACCGCCATAACCAGTGAATTGGAGGGAAAGGAATTGAGGTGGTTGGAACTTTCTGAAATATTTTAAATGTTGAATTTTGAATGATACAGTTTACATAAAAAATGGCTTGATAATTCAAGCCATTTTTTGTTTCAATTATTTGGGGAAAGCCCCTTTAGGGGTTGGGGCTAAAACTTAATCAGCTCCACATCAAAAATCAATGTGCTGTTTGGCCCAATCACTGCACTCACCTGCCTGTCTCCATAACCCAAATGTGGTGGAATGAAGAACCGGAACTTGCTTCCTTGTGGCATATACTGCAAGCCTTCTGTCCAGCCGCTAATTACTGCACTCAAAGGGAACGATGCTGGTTGCCCACGCTGCACACTGCTGTCAAAAACTGTCCCATCAATCATGGTTCCATGATAGTGGCAAGTAACGGTATTGCGGGCCGTCGGCTTTTCGCCAGTACCCATTGTCAATACTTCATATTGCAAACCAGATGCGGTTTCTGTAACACCTTCACGTAGTTTGTTTGCTGCCAAAAAATCTTGGCCAGCCTTTAAATTGGCTTCGCTTTTTTCTGCCTTCATTGCTGCAAGTTTATCAGATACACTCATGATGTATAGTTTGCGGCAAAAATAAGTGTATCGTTTTGTTGATGTTATTTTTTTTGCCTACTCAACTTAATCAACAACAAAACAAAAGAACAACAAACTCCAAACAATCAAGGAGAGCAGTTTGTTTAAGTAAAACGTATCTAGAATTTATCTCTCACCCCCCCCACCAAAAACACACTTCCACAAACCAGAATCAAATCATCTTTGTGTGCATGGGTCAAAGCAGTTTGGATAGCAGTGTTCACATCAGTAAAAGACCTGCCTTGAAGGTTGTGAGCAGCTGCTTGCTCCATCAACACAATTTCGTTTAATGCTCTTGGAATCTGTGCCTTGGTAAAATAGTAAGTAGCATGTTTGGGAAACAGAGCCAACACCTTATCAATCTCCTTGTCATTCACCATACCTGTGATGATATGCAGATGATTATAAGCCGTTAATTCCAACTGCTGTACAATTTGCTTAACGCCGTCCTCATTATGGCCAACGTCCAAAATAATGCTGGGGTTATGGTGGATGATTTCCCAGCGTCCATGCAGGCCTGTCAACTGCTTAACATGCTGCAATGCTTTTTGAACACTGGCTGCTGTAATATTCCATCCCTTTAATTGCAATTGGTGAACAGCTTCCAGAACCGTCAGCAAATTCCTTGTTTGATAGATGCCCGGTAAATCCAAATAGTAGGTTTCCCTTTCGTCATTGTGTTGATGGGCAACAGTTACCGCCAATTGATGGTGTTCGTAACCCCAATCAACTACATATATCTTCTCTTGGGCAAAATGGATAGGGGCATTTTCCTGTGCTGCTTTCCCTTCAAAAATGGGTTTTGTCTCTGCTAAATATTCGCCCACTACCACAGGTAAATCCTGTTTGATAATACCCGCCTTTTCAAAAGCAATTTTCTCCAAAGTGTCACCCAACAAATTCATGTGGTCATAGCCAATATTCGTTATCACACTTAATTCAGGAGTAATGATATTCGTACTGTCCAGCCTGCCCCCCAAACCCGTTTCAATAATTGCCACATCCACTTTTTGCTCCTTGAAATATTCAAAAGCCATCGCCACTGTTATCTCAAAAAAAGAGGGCTCTATATCTTCTATCAACGGCTGTATGCGTTGCGTGAAATCAATCACGAACTGTTCCTCGCAGAGCATCCCGTTTATCTTAATCCTCTCCCTGAAATCCTTTAAATGTGGCGAAGTATATAGACCGGTTTTATAACCAGCAGTCTGCATTACAGCAGCTAGCATATGGCTGGTGCTCCCCTTGCCATTGGTGCCTGCAACATGTATGCACTTGAAACTGTTTTGTGGATTGTCCAACGAATCACATAGTTTGATAGTGTTCGTTAAATCTGCTTTGTAAGCTGCTGCACCCACCCTTGAAAACATGGGCAGCTTGTTGAAAAGGTAGTCGAGTGTTTCTTGGTAATTCATTGCATGACAAAGATGCAAAGCTTTTTGTTCTTATTGTTTGAAGTTGAAAGTCATTTCAATAGTTGATTCATGGTCTGCCTTATTGAATGTAACCCCCTTTAAATAGCTGATAATTTCAGCTCTATATGCAGCTAGGAATTTACCTTTCAAAAATGCTTGGAATGTGCCAACTCCGCCTGGGGTTACCACCACACTTACTGTTACCACCCCGGGTTCCACATCAGCGGTTCTGGAGGGATAGTACATCATCTTCCTGTCACCCTTTATCTGCACATTGCCATTACCACCCAAGCCAACATAGCCCTTGCCGTTAGGTGTACCATTAGGATTGCCCTTATCTCCTTTTCCATTCTTGTCATCACCTTCACCTTGCGACTTATTGTAAGTATCTGGGTTATTGCCGCCATTTCCATTGCCACCACCATATTTGCTTTTATCAAAAGTGGCTTTTGGTTTGGGTGCAGGAGGTGCAGGTGTTGGTTTCTTTACAACTGGTGCAGGATTGGGATTTGGATTAGGCACTTTTACTACTGCCTTGCTTGTGGCAGGTGCACCATCAGGGTCTTTATCAGGATTGTCATCATCGCTGCTACTTGCTGGCTGGCCAGAACTTTGTTGTGGCGTATTGTCAGGATTGCTTGTTAGGCCTGGTGTTCCTTGTACCATGGGTTGTTCGGAACCACTGCCCACATCACTATTACCAAGGTTCACTTCAATTCCTTCAATTATCGGTTCAGGTTTTGGCGGAACAGGTGGTGTCCATCGCACAAAAAAGAACAAAAGGAAAAGGCAGGCACAAACCACAAGAGTAATGCCCGAAGCCTTCAAGTTTTTGTCCCTTTCAAAATGCTGTTCCATAACAAATGTATTAGCCATACAAACTTAATTTTATTGATGCCCGAAAAAGCGAATGTTGAAAATTACTTCATTAACGATGCAGCTATGCACGTTTTTACATAAAAAAAGGTTAAGAATATTTAATAGTTCCTCGAAACAGACTAATAGGTTTGAAAATAAAGGCAGTGACTTATCTGGTACCAACCTCATGTTATGTTGCACCATCGAAAAAGCATCCAGTGATGATAGACCGATTTACATTTCCTGTCCCACAAACCTTGCTAACAAACTTGCCACTACCTTTCCCATTTCTGTATCTTTAGCTCTTCCAAAATATTTCTTCAGCAAACTCCAATGCTAACGCCTGTTAGCCTTACTTTTGCGGCACTTTAAAAAACAGATACCATGCAGTTCGAACTAAGTGAAGAACATTTAATGATCCAAAAAGCAGCAAGGGATTTTGCTGTGAACGAATGTTTGCCCGGCGTTATAGACAGGGACGAGCACCAGCGTTTCCCTAGGGAGCAAATCATGCAACTAGCTGATCTTGGGTTTATGGGCATGATGGTGAAACCTGAATATGGCGGCAGTGGCATGGACACAATTAGTTACGTACTTGCCATGGAAGAAATCAGCAAGATTGATGCAAGCGTTAGTGTTTGCGTCAGCGTTAATAACAGTCTTGTTTGCTATGGCCTGCAATCTTTTGGCACTGAAGAACAAAAGCAAAAATATTTGACCCCCATAGCACAGGGCAAGAAAGATGGTGAACTATATATCGGTGCATTTTTATTGAGTGAACCAGAAGCAGGAAGTGATGCCACCAGCCAGCAAACAAAAGCTGAGGACATGGGCGATTACTACTTGGTAAACGGAACAAAGAACTGGATTACCAATGGTTCATCTGCATCCGTTTATTTGGTAATGGCACAAACCGATGCAAGCAAAGGAAGCAAGGGAATCAACTGTTTGATAATAGAGAAAAACTCACCGGGCGTTACTGTAGCAGCCAAAGAAAACAAATTGGGTATCCGTGGCAGTGACACGCACACCATCATGTTCACCGATGTAAAGGTGCCGAAGGAGAATAGGATTGGTGCAGATGGTTTCGGTTTCACATTTGCCATGAAAACATTGGCTGGTGGCCGCATAGGTATTGCATCACAGGCATTGGGCATTGCAAGTGGGGCCTATGAATTGGCATTGAAGTATGCAAAGACAAGAAAAGCATTTGGCAAGGAAATAGCACAGCACCAAGCCATCCAGTTCAAGTTGGCAGACATGGCAACCAAAATAGAAGCTGCCCGTATGCTTTGTTTGAAAGCTGCATGGGAAAAAGACAATGATCTTGACTATACATTAAGTTCTTCCATGGCAAAAGTATTTGCCAGTGAAACTGCCATGTGGGTTACCGTGGAAGCCGTGCAGATTCATGGTGGCTATGGTTTTGTAAAAGAATACCATGTCGAGCGTTTAATGAGGGATGCCAAGATTACACAGATTTATGAAGGCACCAGCGAAATGCAGCGGATTGTGATAAGCAGGAGTATATTAAAGTAAGTCTGCTATAATTAATTGCTTTGATTGCAATGATTTATGACCGAAAACTGACTTTTAAGCAAAATAAAGGAAGCATTTTCCCGTTATATATAGGTGAATACTTTACCCTTGATGAAGATGAGGAATTGCTTTCTTGGTGCTTCTGTCCGGAAATTTTTTTTGACAATATGGTTACTTGGAACTGCGAGCATCGTGGCTTATGCTTTTTGGCACAACGATTTAGTGTACAGTTTGCCAACACCCGTTCCCAACAATTACCATCCACCAAAGGTTGGTGATAGTTTATCTGTTTTCACTCAGGTCAAGCGTAAAACCAATAAACCGCTTTTCCTGCACTTCTTCAATCCGGATTGTCCCTGTTCACGTTTTAATATCCAGCATTTTAAACAATTAGTAAACAGCTACCATTCGCAATTGGAATTTGCCATTGTGGTCCTCACTAATAAACCAAATTATACGGCAAACGACATTGCCGATAAATTCAATTTAGATTTGCCAGTTTATTTTGACAGTAGTATTGCAAAAAACTGTGGCGTTATATCCACCCCACAAGCGGTGCTTGTAAATACCAATCAGTCACTCTACTATCGGGGTAATTATAACACTACTCGTTACTGCACCAACAAACAAACAGAATATGCAAGAATGGCCATTGATTCGCTGCTAGCCAATCAAAAAAAACCTGTCTTTGGCTCCTTGGCTCTCACTAGTTATGGATGTTCAATCCCATCTTGCAAAAAATAAAGAAAATTATGGAGCTAGCATTAGCCGAAACCGCTATCCAATCACAGCATGTAAATGATTTTGGGAATCAGATAAAAAATAAATCAGATAAATTAGTAAACTATTTTATCTTATCTTATTTTTTAATAGGTTTATTTTTTGCCACCTTTTATGATACTTGGAGCATAGCTTTATATGTTGGTTTACCCTTGATATCCAGCTACTATGTATCAAAGATGGCATTGCCTAATTCCAATTTCTACCAATATCTATTGAGTGTTGTTTTGGGACTTTTCATGGCCCAGTTTATTTTCCAACTTCATGGCATGTTCGAAATGCATTTTTTTGCCTTTGTTGGAGCTGCGGTACTGATTACCTATCAAAACTGGAAATTGCAAATCCCTATTGCCATTGTGGTGGGTGTGCACCATGCACTTTTTGCCTATTTGCAATTCAGTGGGATAAAAAGCGTCTATTTTACCCAATTGCCCTACATGGATATTTTTACTTTTGTGGTTCACTTCATTCTTGCATGTTCCATTTTCTTCTTATGTGGCCTATGGGCCTACGACTTTAAAAAGTACAGCGAAAGGCATATCGACCAAACATTTGAGCTAGGCAAGCTGCAGCAAAATGAGGAGCAGAATAAGAAGCTTCGTAAAACCAATGAAGAACTTGATAAGTTTGCTTACAGTGTATCCCACGATCTTCGTGCACCCTTGCTTTCTATGCAGGGGCTTATTGAGTTTACGGAAATGGAGACGGAAGAGGAACTTACCAAGGTACACATGGTTATGTTAAAGGAAAGCGTATCCAAGTTGGACAGGTTTGTAAGTGATATCCTAGATTACAGCCGTAATAGCAGGCTTAAGGTAAGAAGTGAGCCAATAGATTTCAAAAAGCTTGTGCAGTCTTCCATCGAACAGCTTGCCTATATGAATGGAGGCAAGTTTGTGGATATTTCCATGGATGTGGAATGTGGTTGCAGCTTCTTCAGTGATCAGCACAGGTTAATGGTAGTATTAAACAATTTGATTTCAAACGCTATACGATACAAGAACAATGCGGATCCCAACCCAAAAGTTAAAGTAAGTGTATCTATACCGCAGCCCTGCGACAATGCCTTAATTGTAGTGGAGGATAATGGCATAGGCATAAGCAGCGAGAACCAAGCAAAAATATTTGATATGTTCTATCGTGTCTCCGAGCAGTCAGCAGGATCGGGTCTGGGTCTTTATATTGTTAAGGAAACATTGGATGTATTGAATGGAAGCATACAAATTGACTCGGTAATTGGTAGGGGAACCAAATTTATTTTAACAATACCCAATAATAACGCTGAATAAATAAATTAGTAATGATGGAAAAGTATCCGCCTTTTGATTTGGTAATGGTAATAGATGACAATCCTATAGACAGGTACCTGTGTTCTGCAGTAGTGAAAAAATCACAATGGGCCACTAGTTTCCTTGAATTTGATATGGCCACTAAAGCATTGGAGTACCTAAAGGAACATGCAGATCAACCAGAACTTATTCCCCAAATAATTTTTCTGGATATCAACATGCCCGGCATGAATGGTTTCCAGTTTCTGGAAGAGGCTGCCAAACTCCCCATAGTTATAGAAAGAACCTGTTGCATAGTGATGCTTACCTCCTCATTCAATCATGAAGATAGGGATAGATCTGCCAATAACCCTATCGTAAAAGACTTCCTGAATAAGCCACTTAACCAAGCCAAACTACATGAAGTGGAACTGGTATTCAAGAAGCAGTTTAGTATTAATTAACACAATATTCTTTGCTTAATTTTTTGCAGTTTAAGTCTTTCATTCATTGCAAGCGGAGGATCTTTCTTTATTTAAGTTATAGTCTCCCAAAGCAGTGATACAGTTGCTACTTATTTGGCAGCATTTAGCCATAACACCTAAAAAAGTATTTTGTTGGTTATTGGTCATGCTTCATTGTTTTGTTCCAGCTACCGTAACAGTAGACTCACACAATCCTTCAGTTGATATTTATATAACCATTAATTTCAGCAAAATATCAAGCATCATGAGCATCATACAACTGAAGCAACTGAAGAAAGAGTACAATGGAAACTTTGTCTTGAAAGGCATCGACTTGGAATTCAATGCTGGTGAAATCATTGGTTATATTGGTCCTAATGGTGCAGGCAAAAGCACCACCATCAAAATACTTACTGGCATCATTAGCGATTTTTGGGGAGATGTAACAGTGTTGGGTATGGATGTCAGGAAGAACCCCATCGATATCAAGCAACGCATTGGCTATATACCTGAACAGGCTGCTTTGTACGAAGTACTGTCCCCCATTGAATACCTGAATTTTGTAGGAAAATTGTACCAACTGGAAGAAAGCCTGATTTACAAAAAGAGCATGGACCTGCTACGGCTGTTTGAACTGGATGATAAAGCGGACATGCGTATGAATGGTTTCAGTAAAGGCATGAAGCAGAAAGTACTATTGATTTCTGGCTTGATACATAATCCTGAAATCATCTTTCTTGATGAACCTTTAAGTGGTCTTGATGCAAATGCTGTAATACTTGTAAAAGAGATACTTGCCCAACTGAAGAACGCCGGTAAAACTATTTTCTACTCATCACATATCATGGATGTGGTGGAGAAAATCAGTGATAGAATCATCATCATCAATAAAGGTGAAGTAATTGCTGATGGCACTTTCGAATCCCTGAAGTCAGAAGCCCATAAAGGTTCATTGGAAAACATCTTCACAGCCTTGACTGGTGATTCCGGTTATCAAAGTACCGCCCATGATTTTGTGGACATACTTAAGAATTAATTACTCACCCCTTGTCTATATTTCAAAATCTTCAACATAAAAAACTATCAACTTGAATATTCAATGTTTTGCTACGCAAACAAGCATATGGCAATAACAGACTAACCACAAAGTCACTAAGCACCAAGAAAGCGAAGCTTTCAACCTTTGTGTTCTTTGTGCCTTTGTGGTAAATAATCATTTGCTTGCAAATGGTTGTCAAAAACGGTTCCGTCAAATGATTTCAAATAAAACTTTCTTCTTCCAATGGATAAAATATTACTCAAACTCGTAGGTCTTTTCAAAGGCTTCTTCAACAGTCAAGGCATTGACTATGCAAGGATGATGACCATTGTGGAAACAAAGCTCACCATGGACAAACGCCGTGTTTACATGAACTGGAAACAGAAGCAGCAGAAAAAAGAAAATGCCAATCACCTAAACAGTGTACTTTTTTTTTATGCCTTAATGGGACTATTTGTGGGAATGGTTCTTTTGGCCATACCATCATTAATGCTGGGGATGATTTTAGTGCATACCTATGTACTCTTCATGATGGCCATGACATTGATTACCGACTTCTCCACTGTTTTATTGGATACAACGGACAATCAAGTTATCCTCCCCAAACCCATCAGCAGCAAGACACTGTTCATGGCAAGGCTAGTGCATATCCTTATTTATCTCTTGCAGTTCACTATTGCCATTGCTGTACTTCCATTGGGCGTAGCATTTTTTAAATACGGCCTTTTAGCAGGTTTGGTGATGATGCTTACCGTATTGCTTACTGTGCTGATGGCCGTGTTCATTACCTACCTATTGTACCTGCTTATCATTCGGTTCAGCAGTGAAAGCAAAGTGAAAGACATTGTTACCTACTTCCAAATCTTCATGACAATCATCTTTACGGTAGGTTTCCAAGTACTGCCAAGAATGATTAACCTCAGCCAGCTTACACAAACATTTGAACTGCATTGGTACTCCTATCTATTGCCCCCAGTTTGGATGGCAACAACCATCGAGGCCGTTGCCAACTTGCAATTTGATGCACTGCATATTGGCATGATTGCCTTGGCATTCATAGTCCCCATATTTACCTTCTGGTTCATGAACAGATATTTGGCCCCTTCCTTTGCCAAAAAGCTCGCAGCCATGAACAATGGCGACACAGAAAAAAGAGAAGCCAGTAAAATCATTATCCAGCAGGAGAAAAAACCTTTGTCCAGTCTATTTTCCAACCTAGTCTGTCCATCACCAGTGGAAAAAAGTGCTTTCCAGATTACATGGAAAATGACAGGTCGTGACAAGAGCTTCAAGCTGCAATTCTATCCCGGCCTAGCTTATATCCTAGTGTTCATTTTTATTTTCGTTTTCAAGAGTGGGAAAGATGTGGCCACCGTTTGGCATGGGCTATCTTCATCATCCAGTTTTTTATGGTTCTTCTATGTACCCATGATGACAGTGAGTAGCAGCATCATGATTGTAGCCTTCAATGAAAACTACCTGGCTTCATGGATCTATCACAGCATGCCCATCCATAAACCCGGTGAGCTTGTTTCGGGCATGGTGAAATCCTTGTTCACTAAATTCTTCATGCCGGTATTCATTCTTGTTGCCGGTTTCTGTATCTATATATGGGGAACGGAAGTATTGGATGATGCCTTATTTGCCCTTGCCAATAACCTTTTCTGTTTCCTAATTTTCGCCAACCTGTCCGACCACTATTTACCCTTTTCGCGTCAGCCAAATACACAGCAGCAAAGTGGCAAGTTCCTAAAAGCAATCCTGCAACTAATAATTGTCGCCATTACAGTAGGGCTGCACTACTTGCTCATCTATACAAAGCTTTCCTGGTTGCTATGGGCATTAACGCCTGTATTGGCAGTAGCGTGTTGGTTGCTGATAGGCAGGTTGCAAAATTTAAAGTGGCACCAAATTTCTATTTAATTTCTTGTTTAGCTGAAAGAATAAAAGATGCTCGCTTAAAGTAACAAACAATCGAACAGTTAAACAATCAAACAGTTTATCCATGAGCGTAAATACATCATCCTATCAATCCATTACGGCAGAAATAAAAGGCAAAGCAACACTTGTTGCTGTGAGCAAAATAAAACCAGTTCAAGACATACAAGCTTTGTACAATCTTGGCCAGCGGGACTTTGGTGAGAACTATGTACAGGAGTTAGTTGATAAAGAAGCCCAATTGCCAAAGGATATCCGTTGGCATTTTATTGGTCATTTGCAAAGCAATAAAGTAAAATTCATTGCTCCATTTGTTCACCTCATTCATGGGGTGGACAGTTTCAACTTGCTCAAAGAAATCAACAAGCAAGCTGCTAAAAACAACCGTGTAATTGATTGCTTATTGCAGGTACATATAGCCCAAGAAGAAACTAAGTTCGGTTTCTCTGGAAATGAACTAAATGAATTAAAAGGCATTGATGAACTAAAGAATATTCGTTTAGTTGGCCTAATGGGTATGGCATCTTTTAGTGATGATGAACAAAAAGTAAGGAGTGAGTTCAAACAGCTAAAGTCAATCTTCGATTCATTCAGCATTCAATATCCTACATTTCAAACACTTTCCATGGGCATGAGCGGTGATTACAAAATGGCCATTGAAGAAGGCAGTAATATGATTAGGGTTGGAAGTTTGTTGTTTGGGGCAAGGATATAAAATTCTAAAGATTGCTTGCTATGGTTTGTATGGTTTGGAATTTTAGTTGGCAATCCTTCTGCATCAAAAATTGGAGAAAAGGTTTCAAGTGCTTATATACCATCTTCTCTATGATACAGTTCGAATAAGTATGAAGTGTCTAGAAATATTTTCATTGTTCAATTCTTCTTTCTTCAATAACAGCATCACTGAATGATCCATTGTAGCTTTCCAAGTTCTTCTGACTTTTGGAAAATGAAAAGTCTGACAATGAAATCCCTTCTTCAGATGCAGTTTGTATATCTTCCAAAAAAGTAACAATCACCTTTACTGGATTATTTGAGGGATATTCTTTGTCGAGTGTTACATAACCATTTTTATATGTTCCTACAACTGCAATCATGATTTTCGATTTTGATTACTTGGTTAAAGACACTTTCAAATAAGAAGATGCAAGTATTGTCTCGTAATGCAATTCTAGGCTTAGATAAAGTCCAATAAAGTTAAGTACTGGCATGTCTTTTAAGGATAAGTTCACAACTGCAGTTGCAAACTTATCCTTCGATTATATTTACTTCAACGTCTCATCCAACCAACTATAAAACTCTCTCTGCCAAACCAACGCATTCTGTGCAGAAAGCACCCAATGGTTCTCTTCAGGTAAATAAAGGAACTTGCTCTTGATGCCCTTTAACTGGGCAGCTTGAAATGCTCCTTGTCCTTGTTCAATAGGCACCCTGTAATCTTTTCCACCTTGAATGATGAAAATAGGTGTGTTCCATTTATCCACCATCAAGCTAGGGCTTTGGTTGAAGGAACGTTGGGCAACTGCATTGTTCTTCTCCCAATAAGCACCGCCTTTTTCCCAGTTCTCAAAAAACATTTCATCCGTAGTGCCATACATGCTCCTGAAATCGAATACGCCATCATGTGCAATAAAAGTCTTGAAACGACCCTTATGCAAACCTTCCAAAGCAAATACGGAGAAGCCACCAAAGCTTGCACCTACACAGCCCCTACGGTTCTTGTCCACATAAGTTTCCTTGCTAACAGCATCAATCGCACTTAGGTAATCCTTGATAACCTGCCCACCCCAATCCTTACTGATTTCTTCGTTCCACTTTGTGCCAAAGCCCGGCATACCCCTTCTGCAAGGAGCCACAACAATATAACCCTGTGAAGCCATTAATTGGAAGTTCCAACGGAAAGAATAGAATTGAGTCAATGGTGATTGTGGCCCACCTTGGCAATACAATAAGGTTGGATATTTCTTGCTTGCATCAAAGTTGGGAGGATAAACAACCCATACCAACATCTTCTTGCCATCTGTAGTGGTAACAAATTTCCTTTCTGTTTTGCACATGCTCAATGTGCTATAAAAAGCATCGTTAACATGTGTCAACTGTTTCATGCTGCCATTGCTCATGTCCAATGTAAACAGTTCAGCAGCATGGTTCATATCTGTTTTGGAAATAACCAATGAATTGCCAGTCTGTGCAACAATACCTATAATATCAAAATCACCTTTCGTAACCTGTTCTATCACTGGCATCATCTTAGTCATACCAACATTGTTCACCTTAAACAATTGCAATGTGCCATTAATGGGTGCTGTGAAATAGATATACTTGCCATCTTCACTCCACTTAAAACTTTCTACATGGATGTCATCCCTGAATTGTGTAAGGTTGCGATAGAAATTGCCATTTACTAAAATCATTATATCCTGCTTGTCTGCCTCATAGCCATCACGTTTCATCCTTAGCCAAGCCATTTGCCCTTGCTTATTGAACTGTGGATTGATATCATAGCCTTTATTGTCTTCAGTCAAATTCTTGGTTGTTCCTTTCTCCACATCATACTCATACAAATCGGTGTTGGTGCTTACTGCATAAGCTGTTCCAAAACTCTTCTTCGCCACATAGACCACATGTTTGCCATCTGGGTTCCAAACAAAGTCCTCATCGCCACCAAAGGGCTTCTGCGGTGCATCATAAGGTTCACCAGCCATGATATCCTTAGCTTCACCAGCTTTTCCATTGATATAAGGGGCAACCATTACATGCCCAAATTTTCCATCTTCCCAAGTGTCCCAATGGCGGTAATTTAAAGAAGTAAATACATAGGCATTGCTCTTGGGCAAATCCTTATAAAGGTCACTGCCCTTTACTTTTTTTACCAGCACTTCATCGCTGCTAATAATGTACTTGCCATCAGATGAAATTTTCTCGTTTTCCATTAGACTGTCTGCATTGCTTACCTCCACTGCATCACCGCCTGTTACAGGAATTTTATAGCTCTTGCGTTTGCTTTTGTTTTCTTCCACATTTGGTATGGCCACGCTGTACAGAAGAAACTGCTTGTCCTTGGTTAGACCGAGTGCGGAAACCCTTCCCAATTGCCATAGCTTTTCTGGAGTCATCTTGTTCTGGGCATTGGCAAAACCAAATGCACAAATAGCAAATAGCAGGCATAATTTTTTCATTCTTCGTTTATTTGATGTGTAAATTTTTATAAGCAGCTAAAGTAATTAAGATAGTTTGGAGTTTAAGTATTTGGAATTTTTTGTTTACTGTTAATTATGCAATAAAACAACCAATATATGAACAGGTAAGTCCCAACCTTAAACGCCAAACAGTTGAAACAATTTTCCAACTCCAAACTCCAAACAGTTCTCTACATTTGCAATCCAATTTAAAAATCAAATAACAAATCGGGCGGGGGGACAAATGCAATAAACTGCTGCTTGGGTTTATGCTTTGTAAAGTTCTTATGTCCTAAAACAAAAAGACAAGAAGATGAAAGTAATGAAATTTGGCGGCACAAGCGTGGGCAAGCCAGAAAGGATGCACCAGGTATCTCAACTGATTACAAGGGGCGATGAGCCAACCATTGTGGTATTGAGTGCATTGAGTGGAACAACCAATTCACTGGTTGAGATAAGCAGGAGCTTAGCAGATGGCAATAGGGAAGATGCGAAGCAGAAGATTGAGAAACTGGAGATTCATTACAAGAATTTTGTGATTGATTTATTGCACAAGGAAGAGTTCCAGGCAAAGGCTTATGATATAGTGAAGGAGCATTTTGAATTCCTGAACATCATTTTAAAAATATCTTTTAGTGAAGCTTTAAATAAGGATATCCTTGCCCAAGGTGAATTGCTGAGTACCAAGTTGTTTTCTGTATACCTGCAGGAAACAGGCATTGACCATGTGTTCCTGCCTGCATTGGAGTTCATGACCATTGATGCCAATGAGGAGCCACAAGTTGGCAGTATCAAAGTAAAGTTGAGCCAACTGCTGCAACAATATTCAACTACTAAATTGTTTGTTACGCAGGGTTATATCTGCAGGAACGCTAGGGGGGAAGTGGACAATCTAAAACGTGGCGGAAGTGATTATACTGCATCATTAATTGCTGCTGCTATTAAAGCTTCTGTTTGCGAAATATGGACAGATATTGATGGCATGCACAATAATGACCCCCGTGTAGTAAGCAAGACCGTTGCCATTGAGCAGTTGAGCTTTGATGAAGCTGCTGAGTTGGCCTACTTCGGTGCAAAGATTTTGCATCCAGCATGTATCTGGCCAGCACAGCATTACAACGTGCCTGTGAAATTGCTGAACACCATGCAGCCAGATGCAAAAGGTACCACCATTCAGGAGAATGCAGATAGCAAAGGTGTAAAAGCAGTTGCTGCAAAAGATGGCATCATTGCCATTAAGATAAAGAGCAGCCGCATGTTGCTCGCTTATGGTTTCTTGAGGAAGATATTTGAAGTATTTGAAAAGTACAAGACTTCTATCGACATGATTACCACTTCCGAGGTAGCGGTGAGCGTAACCATTGACAGTGATACTTTCCTGAAAGAAATTATCAAGGAACTTGAACCATTTGGAACCGTAGAAGTGGAAACCAACCACACCATCATTTCCATTGTGGGCAATGAAATTGCATCTACAGATGATGTACTGAAAAAGCTGTTTGAAGCCATTGCACCCATACCAGTAACCATGGTAAGTTATGGTGGCAGCTCACACAATATTTCATTGCTATTGCCAGCCCAGTACAAAACACAGACCTTGCAGTTATTGAATGAAGGTTTGTTCGGATTGAAGTAAAATGTTTGGATTGATTTATTGAAGCCATCTCGTTTATGAGGTGGCTTTTTCATTAACCTTCATTAACATCAGTTTCAATTATTTTCGTAGCATACAATCCCATCATGAAGAAATACCTGCTTATAATTATGCTGTTCATTTTATTTGGTGCATCTGCCCAACATAAAATAACAGGTAAGGTAATCAGTACCGATGGCAAGAAGCCCATTGCCTCTGCAAGCATATTTTTCAGCAATACATCCAAGGGCAGTATCAGCAATGAACAGGGTGCATTTGAAATAAATAATATTGGCGATGGCAAGTACGATTTGGTAGCATCCTGCATGGGCTATGAAACCAAGGTGCAGACTGTTCAGCCTTCAAAAATTACAGAACCCATCATCATTGAACTAAAGCCAAAAGTAGCAGAGTTGAAAGAAGTGGTTGTTGGAGGGTATGTGAAAGAAGGCTGGGCCCAATGGGGCCAATTTTTTCTGGACAATTTTATCGGTCAATCATCCTATGCACAAAACTGTACCATCAAAAATCCAGAAACCATCCAATTCAGGAACTATAAAAAGCAACGCTTGTTGAAAGTCTTTGCAGATGAAACATTGGTAATAGAAAACAACTCGTTGGGCTATATTATCCGTTACAGTTTGGAACTGTTCCAGTATGATTTTAAAACAGGTATCCTACTCTATCAGGGCTATCCATTATTTGAAAAAATGGAAACCAAACGTGAAAGGAAACAGGAGCGTTGGGACGAGAAGAGGTCAAAGGTTTACTATGGCTCCCAATTGCACTTCATGCGTAGTCTCTTTAGGAACAAAGTTGCAGAACAGGGTTTTGAAATCCGTAAACTGGTTAAGGAACCCAATCTTGAAAAGCAACGCATCAAAGCCCTGTACGCAACATCAATTATTCGGAAAACGGCTGGTAATATCGTCACAATAGAAAGGCCAAGCTATTTTAAGGACTCTGCCGCTTACTACGAAAACATCCTCAGCCAACCAGACGAAAAAGAAATTGTGTTTCCGGGACTGCTTATTTCAGATAGCATTGCTTATGCTGTCAATCCAACCACTGTTGGTCTTGACTTTACAGATTACCTACGGATTACTTACACCAGAATCAAGGAAGATGATGATTACCTTCTTCAACGTCATATCAATAGACAGGCAATGACCCCAGTTTCCTTGCTGAAACTAATCAACAACCAGCCAATACAAATTTTTGCTGATGGACTGTACTATGAATCCCTCGATTTATTGAATAGTGGCTACTGGGCTTGGAGCGAAAAAATGGCCACTATGTTACCTTATGATTACTGGCCTGCCAAGAAATAATCAGTACAAGTTTTCCTTTCTGCTAAATAATAAACTGGATTCCGCAGCAGTTCATAAGCACCTTCTTCGCTTCTCCTTCGTCTCTTATTCGCCCCTTGTTCGGGTTGGCTTCGGGTGCACCCGAACGTGAAGCGAAGAAGGGGCGAAGAACACCCGAACAACACCCGAACAAAATGTATTTAATTGTCTCCAATTGCATTGATTTTATCCGTGGCCATCTCCACCAATTTGCTATTGGAATATTTCTTTATTGTAAAATGATTCGCTGCTTTAATTAGTTGGTCCTTACATAAATACCCATACTGTATTGGTACCTGTACTTTTTGTTATCAGCATCTGCTATCCTTATGTAGATTTTGGTACCATCCAGTTCCCTTGGGCCCTTCACTAAACTAAATTGGTAATCGGGGTTCTCTCCGGTTTTTGATTCTGATGGTAGGAATGCTATTTTATAGACCTTCTTCTTATAGGTTACAGTAACGGAATCTATTTCCTTTTTCAATAGTTTCAAGTGTTCAATTGCCGTATCCCTGTCGTTTCCAGCAGGCACATAGCTCATGAAAATCAAAGGGTAGTTTACAAAAGTGGCAATGTCAAAACGGTTTTCCGTACTTCTGGGTAAACGCAGTTTGGATTCATAAGAGCGGGTAGAACCTGTTTTCTGCTTGCCCCAAAGTCCTTTGCAAGTATCTGGCAGGCTATTGAAGAGTGTACTTAATGATTTGCTTAATGAATCAGCATAGGGTGTTTGCTTTTGTGCAAAAGAATGATGTGCAGCAAACAGGACAGTCAATAGGAAAACCGCTTTTATTTTCATCTTAATTTCTTTCGCCAAATTTACTGGTTTGCACTATGGCGGTAAAGCATTTTTTGTGCCTCCGCAAGCAATAAATTCCAGATAATAATTGCTTTTAAGTGTAAGGAGCCAAGCTTTATCCTTAAATATTTTGAAAAAAGGAAAATAAATTTGGTGAAACTAAAAATATTAGTAATTTGCGGCTAAATCAATTAGCCATGAGTTACGCAGGAAAAAATCTTCGATACTTACGCAAGCAAAAAGGTTGGACACAGGAAGAGTTTGCCAACAAGCTTAATGTGAAACGTTCCCTTATTGGTGCTTATGAAGAGGAACGTGCTGAACCCAAATTGGAAGTACTTGAAATGCTCAGTAACCTCTTCAGTTTAAGTTTGGACGAACTTTTACTGAAGGATTTAACAGATGAGCCAAAAGGTGTCAGCTACTTAGACCAGCGACGCAAGCTGAAAATGGTTGCAGAGAGCAACAATATCCAGTTTGTGCCATTAAAAGCAGCAGCAGGTTATTTGAATGGTTATGCAGACCCGGATTTTCTGGACGAGCTTAACACCTTCACTTTGCCCATGCTTGCACCCGGTCAGTACCGTGCTTTTGAAATTGTTGGGGACAGTATGTTGCCCACACCAAGTGGCAGCGTAATAGTTGGTGAAAAAGTAGATGATATAGATGATGTAAAGAATAGCAATACGTATGTGGTGCTTAGCAAAACTGATGGTATTGTTTACAAACGTATCATGAAGGATACAAAAGCCAAAAATAAGATTACACTAATGAGTGATAATCCTGTTTATGAGCCATACAATATCAATTCAGACGAATTGCTGGAAGTTTGGAAGGCTGTTTACATCCTTCAAAAGGCAAGTTTGGTGCAGCGTTGGGATGTTGGTCAATTAGCTGGCATGGTAAGTAACCTCAATAACGAGGTAAACAGTTTGAAGAAGAAGTTGAATTAATTGGTTATTGTTGATTGCCCTTGTTTGGAGAACCTCAACATAAAAAGAACGGGCAGCTTGAACCTTAGAATGCAATTTGTATAAATATTTGGTGGGTTAGTTAGTAATAAAAGGTCGCTCGAAAGGGTGGCCTTTTTCTTTGTTCTTATAATTTGTTTAAGGGCTGACTAAAACATCATTAACTTGTTTCCATTAGGTAAAAAGATTGCTTTTTTCAAACATAAATTACCCGTTCAGCCGTTATTACAGCTTTATACTGTTTCTTTCAATAAAGACTATTAGAAAACTGCTTAACTATAACTTCATTCAATGAGAAAATCATTACCATTTAAACTGTATGCAGGGTTAATTGTTTGCATATTGCTGGTATTGTTTGTAGGCTTTGTTTCCATTAAAGCTTTAAAGGACCAAGCCGAAGAATCAAGGTTGGTTGCCCATACAAATTTGGTACTGGAGCAGTTGGGGGACATACGCTTCAATGTACTGCAAATGAGGGCAGGCCGCAGGACTTACTGGATAACTGGTAGAAAAGAATCTTTGAACACGTATGTTAGGGGATTTTCAATTGTGCCCAATTTTGTTGAAAGCCTAAAAGCCTTTGTTGCGGACAATCCATTGCAGACAAGCAATGTAAAGAAACTTGATTCTTCCATTAGCGTAGCATTGCGGTTTTGGCAACTGAATGACGTAATGCACCAGCAGTATTCTTTCGATGACTTTAAAAAATTGGTAGTTGAAGAAGAAGTGGTTCTTGAAAACGTAAATGAAAAGTTTGATATCGTAAAAACAGAAGAGTTGCGGTTACTGGGCGTAAGGGAAACAAATGCCAAAGATTCTTATAACAGAACAGAAATAAGCATAATTGTAGGGATAACCGTTTTGTTGATTATTGTTCTATTGCTGATAAATGGCGTAATACGCACATTGAAAAGCAGGTACAAAGCGAATTTAAAACTGGAAGAAAATTTGGTTGAATTGGAAAAGGCAAATAAGCTGTCCAATCAACAGAATTGGTTACTGGAAGGTGTGTCCTACGTAAATGATAGTTCAAGAACAAAGGAATTGGGCAGTGTTGAAGAATTGTCACAAAGCATATTGAATGCATTGGTGAAATATTTGGAAGTGCCGGCAGGAGTTTTTTTCCTTGTGGATGATGAACAAACCAAATTGATTACATCTGCCACCGTTGGTGTTTCAAGTGCAGCAAAAAAGGAATTCAATTTTGGCGAGGGCATTGTGGGCAATGCTGCTTTGAACAAAACAGTGAGCATTATTAAGGATGTTCCAGCAGCATATTGGCATGTGGAATCAGCTACTGGAGCCATATCCGGCGAGGGTGAAATTATCTGCGTACCGCTTTTAATTAACGAAGAACTGAAAGGTATTATAGAATTAGGGGCATTTTTTTCATTCACTGATTTGCAGAAGGAACTATTGGAGAACCTGACACGCAGCATTGCCATCTCAATCAATGCAAGGCAATCAAGAAAGAACAATGAAAAGCTGCTTTCACAGGTACAGGAACAAAAAGAGGAATTGGAAAGTCATCAGGAAGAGTTACGCCAAACAAATGAAGAACTTGGTAGGCAGGCAGGGGAACTGCAAGTTTCGGAAGAGGAACTGAAAACGCAAGAAGAGGAGTTGAGGCAGATAAACCTGGAACTGCAGGAAAAAAATGAGGCTGTTGAAAATGCAAGGCAAGCCATTATTGTTAAGGCAAAGGAACTGGAAGCCACGAGTAAGTTCAAGTCTGAATTCTTGGCAAACATGTCGCATGAACTTAGGACCCCATTAAACAGTGTCCTTATTCTCGCAAGGCTTTTGGCAGATAACAAGCCCGAAAACCTGACACCCAAACAGATTGAGTATGCAAGCATCATACACAAATCCGGGAGCGATTTGCTGCAATTGATTAATGATATTCTAGACCTTTCAAAGATTGAAGCAGGTAAGGTTGATTTGATGATAGAGGATACCAGCCTTGTAAGTATTGCCACAGATTTGAAGCAGTTGTTCAATGTTGTTGCCGCTGAAAAGGGTATCCAATTTGAAACGAATTTTGAACCCGATATTCCACCAACAATAAAAACTGACAAGCAAAAAGTGGAGCAGGTATTGAAGAACCTTTTGTCAAATGCCTTTAAGTTCACCCCAAAAGGTGGCAGGATAAGCCTCTCATTTGCCAGCAGGCAAATATTCAATAAAAAGTCCATTGTTATCAGTGTTGCTGATTCGGGCATTGGCATTTCGTCCAACAAGCAGAAACTTATTTTTGAAGCATTCCAGCAAGCTGATGGCTCGACAAGCAGGAAATATGGAGGCACTGGTTTGGGGCTTTCCATCAGTAAGGAACTGATGCGTTTATTGGCCGGTGAAATTGGCATACAAAGTGAGGAAGGCCAAGGCAGCATATTCACGATTACGCTCCCCTTGGAGCATGAATATGCAGAGGTAAAAAATGAAGGGACCGAAATCAAGGAAATGGCTTCCATGCTGCCATCACTTGATAAAGTGGAAGAACAGTGCATGGTTGCTGATGACAAAAAAGAAGTGACAACAAATGATAAGATTGTTTTGATTATTGAGGATGACCCAAATTTTGCAATAATTGTGAAGGACTTTTTCCAATCAAAGGGCTATAAAGCCATTGTGGCCATGAGGGGTGATGAAGGATTGAAGTATGCAAAGCAATACAAACCATCTGCTATTATTCTGGATATTCAATTGCCCATTATTGATGGATGGACACTACTGAAAATATTGAAGGAGGACAATGAACTGAAGCATATCCCTGTTCATATCATATCAGCTTTTGACGATGCTGGGCTTAATAATGCAGGTGCATTTGCCTACATAAAAAAACCTGTGGATAGGGAAGCGTTGGAAACTGCATTTTCCTCTATCGAAACATATATTGATCAACATTTGAAGAAAGTGCTGATTCTGTCTGATAGCCACTTCACTGATGCAAGCCTGCAGAAGTTATTTAAGGACAAGCACCCAGATGCCCAGTTCTACCAGAAGCCTTTTAAGGATTCGACTGTTCAAATGCTTGAGCAAGAAAAGTTTGAGTGCATTATAGCAGATATTGGTAGGGATATTAGCGAAGGTGTCAAGCACTTGCTTGAATTGCAGGGCCATTTAAAGGCGGCCAATATTCCATTGATTATTTATATCGATACGGATATTTCTGTGGATGATGAAATGCAGTTAAAAAAAATATCCAATGCTATTGTCCGAAATTCCGTTGCTTCTAATGATAGATTGATGGCTGAAATGGAACTTTTCCTTTACAAGCTACAACAATCCACCAATACAATAACTGGCATGCCAGAAGTAAAAAGCGTTTTTGATAAGAGTTTGGCCAACAAAAAAATCTTATTGGTAGATGATGATATGCGAAATGTGTTTGCATTAAGTGCGGCACTGGAGCTTCACGACCTAAAAGTGCTAACTGCCACTGATGGTAAGGATGCCTTGGAAAAACTGAAGCAGCATAGAGATATAGACTTGGTATTGATGGATATTATGATGCCAGAAATGGATGGTTATGAAGCCACACAGAGAATAAGGAAGGAATTGAGGTTAAATCTTCCAATTATTGCACTTACTGCAAAAGCGATGACGGGTGACAGGGAAAAATGTATAGAGGCAGGTGCTTCTGATTATGTAACGAAGCCTGTTGACATGCAGAAACTATTATCAGTAGTAAGGGTATGGTTAGCTAAATAATATGACAAGAGCCGATATAAATAGTGGCGAGCTGGAAGATGTTTTGCAGGTGGTAAAGCATTATCATGGGTACGATTTTTTTGATTATTCAAGGGCATCGTTAATTAGGCGGGTCAATAAGTTCCTTGATGACGACCAATTGGGAAATGTATATGAACTAAAAAACAAACTGGTTAATGAACCCAATTATTTTCAGCATTTCCTGCAAACAATAACAGTAAACGTAACGGAGATTTTCAGGGACCCTGCTTTTTATAAGTCACTCAGGGAAAAAGTAATTCCAATACTGGCCTCCTATCCCAAATTCAATATTTGGCATGCAGGCTGCTCCACTGGTGAAGAAGTGTTTTCTATGTGCATTCTTTTGCAGGAGGCAGGACTGCTGGACAGGGCAAGAATTTATGCAACTGATATTAACCTAAGCAATACTGAAAAAGCTGCCACAGGAATTATTCCCTTAAAACATATGAAGGATTATACCGGCAATTATATAAAAGCTGGTGGGCAACATGATTTCGCAGATTACTATACAGCTAAGTATGACCATGCACTAATAAATAAGGAACTTAGGAAAAACATCTTTTTCTCGCAGCATAACTTGGTGACAGATAGGGCTTTTAACGAGTTCCAATTTATATGCTGCAGGAATGTGTTGATTTATTTCAATAAGGAACTTCAAGGACAGGTAATTGATTTGTTTCATGAAAGCCTGTCCCCATTGGGCGTAATGGCACTGGGTCTAAAAGAATCACTGATAGTGATAGACAGTGGAAACAGGTTTGATGCAATTGATAAAACAACAAAAATATTCAGGCGGAAAAATTGATGGATTGCTAATGTTAGAAAGTGAATTCGATATAATAATTATTGGTGGTTCTGCTGGAAGCATGCCAGTTTTGGTTGATATTTTGCAGGCTATTCCGAATGGTTTCCGAATGCCTGTTGTAATTGTACTCCATCGGTTAAAAAATGTTGGCAGTGATTTGGGTAAGCTGCTTGCAGAGGAAGCAACTACTAAAAAGGTGATAGAGCCAGATGATAAGCAACCTGTTTTGAATCAAATTTACTTAGCACCACAAAACTACCACCTGCTGGCAGAGGAAGACCGTACCTTTAGTTTAGATTATTCAGAACTGGTCTATTTTAGCAGGCCCTCCATTGATGTAAGTTTTGGGAGTTTCAGTAAGATATATTCAAATAGAACCATTGGCATTTTATTAAGTGGGGCCAATAAGGATGGTGCTGAAGGATTAAAGAAGATTAAAGAAGTTGGCGGAATGGCCATTGTTCAGCAGCCATCAACTGCCCAATATCCTACAATGCCACAAGCTGCCATAAACCTAATTCCCGATTGCAACGTATATACGCCAGAAGAAATCGTTCAATTCCTAACCAAATTGCAATAAAATAGTTTTATGAATACTGAGCAGAAAAACAAGCCCTTCACTATTTTACTGGTAGATGATAAACCCGAAAATCTTTTATCGCTGGAAGAAATCCTTGATGATGGTAACAGGAAGTTTATCAAAACTTCTTCAGGAAATGAAGCATTGAAACAGGTGCTTAAGAATGAAGGCATTGGCTTAATCATGCTTGATGTTCAAATGCCGGATATGGACGGCTTTGAAGTGGCGAAGATTTTGAAATCGAATCCAAGAACAAAGAATATCTCCATCATATTTGTTACAGCCATCAATAAGGAAGAGCAGTATGTAATGAAGGGTTTTGAAGAAGGTGCGGTTGATTATTTGCAGAAACCGTTGGATATAAATGTTGTTAGGGCCAAAGTGAACGTGTTTCAGCAATTGTATTTTTATCAGGATAACCTAAAGACTTGTATTAATGAAGTTGAGCGTATCAATGAACAATTGGAAAGCTTTGTGTACACCGTTTCTCATGATTTGAAATCACCCTTGGCATCCATTATTATGATGCTTGACCATATTGAATCATCTGGGCAAACAGCAGATAAACCTGAACTTGTTGAAAACCTTAATATGGTTTCCCACGCAGCCAACCATTTGTCGGGCATGATTGTTTCCATACTGGATTATTCACGTCAAAGCCTTGCTGAGCAAAGCATTGAAGAGGTTGACACGAATGATTTAGTGCACCAGATTTTTGCTGTGTTTTTCCCTCCCAAGAATGTAAGTATCGTAGTTGCAGAAAATTTACCAATCATCAATACCAAGAAGTTGAAACTGCAGCAGGTATTTCAAAACCTCATTAGTAATGCATTGAAGTATGCCAATAAAGAAAATTGCCTCATTGAAGTGGGCGTGGAGGAAAAGGACAATTGGTACCAATTTTTTGTGAAGGACAATGGACCGGGCATTTCCAGAAATGATCATGACCGCATTTTTAAACTTTTTGAAACAACAGATAATACGTCCACAAAAGACAGCAGCACCGGTATTGGTTTGAATTTATTGAAGATGTTGGTGGAGGAACAGGGCGGTAAAATTTGGGTTGAATCCACAAAGGATGTTGGCAGCACTTTTTATTTTGAGTGGCAGAAATAATAGCGGTTGATTATTTGATAATTATTAAAGTCCCATCAAATTAATTGTTTGATGGGATTTTTTCATTCCATGGGCTATCAATGAACATTAATGTGCAAATTTGTTCTATGAACATTGGCTTTGAAGCAAAACGTGCATTTACTAACGGTACAGGCTTGGGGCATTACAGCAGGACGCTGGTTAGTTCGCTAGCCGAATATTTCCCCGACGAAGCATATTATTTGTTTACGCCAAAGAAAACAAATATGTACAATGTTGATGGTTTGGACAATGTACATATAATAACGCCAACACAATTTCCTTCAACCATTTTAACTGCTGCATGGCGTAGCAGTTGGGTAAGGAAGGATTTGAAGAAACTGGACATACAGTTGTACCATGGGCTCAGTCATGAAATTCCTGTTGGCATTAAAAACACGGGCATCAAATCTGTTGTAACGATTCATGACCTGATTTTTGAAAGGAACCCTGAACAGTACAACCCCATAGATGTAAAAATTTACAGGAAGAAATTCAAGTATGCTTGTGAACATGCGGATAAGGTGATTGCCATTAGCCAACAAACAAAGGATGATATTATTCAGTTCTATCAAATTCCTGAAAATAAAATAGCCATCTGCTACCAAAGTTGCCATCCGTCTTTTGCCATAGAGGTGAGTGATGAAGAAAAGCAACAAATAAAGCAGCAGTATGGTTTACCAGATAAATTTTTCCTTTCCGTTGGTTCCATCATTGAAAGAAAGAACCTGTTGACTATTTGCCAGGGATTAAAAGAAACAAAAAGCAAACTTGGTATTCCTTTGGTTGTTATTGGTGATGGTTCCTCTTACAAGCAGCAAGTGAAGGATTATATCCATAAAAACAATTTGGATAATGACGTGATTTTTCTTTCGGAAAAGCATTCAAATGAATCCTTCAAATCGGCCAAGGACTTTCCTGCTATTTACCAATTAGCCACGGCGATGATTTACCCGTCCACTTTTGAAGGATTTGGTATACCCGTCCTGGAAGCTTTGTGGAGCAGGGTGCCTGTAATCACCAGCAATGTTTCCTGTATGCCAGAAACAGGAGGGAATGCTGCCTTTTATGTGAACCCATACAGTGCAGCAGAAATGGCGAATGCCATGGTTGAAGTGGCAACAGATGGAAATTTGCGGAAGGATATGATTACAAAAGGTTGGCAACATGCACAAAATTTCACACAGCAAAAATGTGCGGCTGAAGTAATGAAAGTCTATCAACAATTGGTATGAGTGATTTTGCGAACGATATTGAACAGTCACTTTCCACCTTGCATAGTGGAGGGGTTATCCTTTATCCAACAGATACCATTTGGGGTCTTGGTTGTGATGCCACCAATGAAACAGCAGTGGAGAAAATCATCAACCTTAAAGAACGCCCAGCACATAAAAGTTTTGTAGTGCTGGTGGCAAGCGAACGTGATGTGCTGCAATATGTATCGGCAGTGGATTTGGCTGTTTTTGATTATCTGGACAAGCAAACAAAACCTATAACCGTTATTTATCAAGGAGCGATTGGATTGGCAGATAATGTACTTGCTGCGGATGGTTCTGTGGCCATCAGGATTTGCAAGGATGAATTTTGCAGGACATTGATTAAGCGTTTCAGGAAGCCGATTGTTAGCACGTCGGCCAATATCAGTAATCAACCCTCCCCAAGTATGTTTTTAGAAATTAACCCCATCCTTAAGAAAGGGGTAGATTATTTAGTCAAATATCGGCAGGAAGAAACAAATCCTGCATCTGCTTCATCCATCATTAAATGGGGGGATGGGGAAGTAAAAATTTTGCGATAATTGGGTGTTTTTGTATTGTGCAGAAACCTGTGGAAAAACCACGCTTTTCTGTGAGTAGTAGAGGAAATTACATGTGCATAGCTAATTATTTCTCCACAGTCCCATTTTATTTGGCTAGATGTTTGTGTTTTTCGCTGATAAATAGGAACTTAATATTTCAATTGATGCGATGACAAAGATTATTCTTGATATTCCCAAAGAAAAAATGGCCTCATTTTTAAAAATGATTGTCAATCTTGGTATAGACAAACACAGCATTGTTTCCCAGCCTAAGCTCTCTGTTGGTCTTACTAAAAAGGTATTGCCTTCCCTTACCAAATTCCTTCTTTTTGACTGGGAATTTTTCAATAATGAGTTGGAGTTTGAATAAGTCCCAAGAGTTTAGCTTCCTTCCAAATAGTTGGTATCACCTATTCTTGTAACATTTTTCTAGCTAGTGATAATCATTTTTGTTTTTTGAATTGTCAATTCAAATCTGAAGGCTCTAGTAATGTGAGTCTATCAAAGTTTTGCAGGCTTTATTCACCTTTTTTTAAAGAAAGTATTATTGGCACAAACATTGGCTATGTAATTGGGTAAATAATTGCATCTATTATTAAAATCAATTTTATGGCAACCATCACATTAAATGTTCCAACCGAAAAAATACAGTCTTTTCTTTCCATGTTGGTACAAACAGGCTTTGAACAGTCAAGCAATTTTATAAAGAACAAGGTAAACCAATTACAGCTGCCTCTGTCTTCAAAAAAGGACAAAAGGAATGTGCATCCGTATTATGATTGGGATTTTTACAACAATGAGTTGGAGTATGAGTAAACCTTATTGTTTGCAGTTGCCAGCATTTATCTTTGCATGGTATGGATATACTGTGTACAGATAAGGAAAGGATGCTTCTTTCTACCATAGCTGAAGCTGCTAATGAAATGAATGTGCAGGCTTTTTTGATTGGTGGTTTTGTTCGGGATAAAATCATTGGCAGGCCCACAAAAGATGCAGACATCGTTTGTTTGGGCGATGGAATAGAACTAGCTAATAAAGTAGCCGAAAAATTCTCCCCAAAGCCCTATGTGGCATTCTTCAAAACATTTGGTACGGCCCAAATAAAAATCAATATTTCAAATAATTTGGGCTTAACTACTTCTCCAGAGGAGAAAGCGGTGTATGAGGCCTTTGAAATAGAATTTGTTGGTGCCAGAAAAGAAAGCTACAATTATGATAGCCGTAAACCAGCAGTGGAACCCGGTAGTTTGGAAGATGACCAAAACCGCCGTGACTTTACCATCAATGCCCTCGCCATAAGCTTAAACAAACAGGATTTTGGTAAATTGGTTGATCCATTTGATGGGGTGCAGGATATAGACAATAAACTTATCCAAACTCCACTTGAGCCTTCACAAACATTTAGTGATGACCCATTAAGGATGATGCGTGCCATCCGTTTTGCAACGCAATTGGGCTTTACTATTTCTCCAAAAACATTCCAGGCGATTATTGACAATGCCGATAGGATAAAGATTGTGTCCCAAGAGCGGATAACGGATGAGCTGAACAAGATTATGCTTTCCCAAACTCCTTCTATTGGTTGGGATTTGCTAAGCAAAAGCGGATTGCTGAAGATTATCTTCCCTCCCATGATGGCTTTGCATGGTGCAGAATATGTGGATGGCAAGGGCCATAAGGATAATTTCTATCATACCCTTCAAGTTCTGGACAATATTTCTGCCAATACAAATGATTTATGGCTCCGTTGGGCAGCGGTACTGCATGATATTGCCAAACCCAATACCAAAAAGTTTGAAGAGGGGCATGGCTGGACATTCCATGGTCATGAAGTGGTTGGGGCGAGGATGGTTCCCAAGATTTTCACCAAGCTTAAGTTGCCATTGAACGAAAAAATGAAACTCGTTCAGAAGTTGGTCCTGCTGCACCTTCGCCCCATTGCTTTAACCAAGGAAACTATTACAGATAGTGCCATTAGACGTTTGCTCTTTGATGCAGGTGAGGATATTGATGCTTTGATGATGCTTTGCCAAGCAGACATTACCAGCAAGAACCAATTTAAAGTAAAACGTTACCTGCAGAACTTTGAACTGGTTCGTGAACGAATGAAGGTGGTAGAAGAAAAAGACCATTTACGTAACTGGCAGCCGCCTATTACTGGCGAATTAATTATGGAAACCTTTGGCTTACGGCCTTCCCGTGAGGTAGGCATTATCAAGGATGCCATTCGGGAAGCTATTTTGGATGGAGAAATAGGCAATGACTATAATATCGCTTTCCAGTTTATGTTGATAAAAGCCAAGGAACTCAATTTGCAGCCTGTTCAATAAATCTGTTTCTTTGGAAGTTCAAAGGTTCCAATGTTCAATAGTTCGATGTTGCGTTATTCCCTAACAATTGAACTGTTCAGCAATTAAACATTCAAACTCTTTTCATGGCCATATTAAAATTCAGGGTTTATTTAGAAGAAGATGATGCCGTTTACCGTGACATCGTTATCAAGCATACACAGACTTTTGTTGAATTGCACTATGCTATTTTAAAGGCTTATGAATTTGATAGCAAGCATCAAGCAACCTTTTTCCGCAGTAATGATGCATGGCTCCGTGGCCGTGAAATTACTTTTGAAAAGTATGATAAAGAGTATGCTGCCCCACCATTGTACATGCAGGAAACACCGATGGGCAGTGAAATTAGGGACACCAACCAGAAGTTCATTTATGTGTATGACTTTACGAAGAACTGGGTTTTTCTTGTTGAATTGATTAATGTAAGCAAAGAGGAGAGTGCCAAAACAGAATACCCCTCTGTATCAAGGAAGGAAGGCATTGGACCGCAACAGTATGGCACGAAAAGTTTGTTGGGAGACAAGTTTGCTGACATAGAGGAGAAGTATGATTTAACTGAAGTGGCTGCAGAAGGTTTTGGTAGTGAAGGAGAGGAGGGGGAAGCAAGCGAGGATGAGGGGGGAGAAGAGGAAAAACATTCGGAAGAAGAGTTTTAAGCTTCAATTGTATAAAAGCCTCAGTAATGAGGCTCTTTTTTTTAAGTGCTTCTGTGTTTCAGTGGCAATAAACAAAAAATGTGGTTGCAGGAACTAAGAAAAATACAGTCATTGTAGTTGCAGGGCCAACGGCTGTTGGTAAAACTTCTTTGGCCATACAAATTGCACAGCACTTCAGTACAAAAATCATTTCTGCCGATTCGAGGCAATGCTTTAAAGAGTTGAATATTGGTGTTGCAAAACCATCAACTGATGAGTTGAATTTGGTTCATCATTACTTTATTAACTCACATTCCATTCATCAAGAAGTAAATGCAGGAACTTTTGAACGGTATGCTTTGCAAGCTGCTGATGAAATTTTCAGTGAGAGCAATGTCGCTGTAATGGTTGGTGGTACGGGTTTGTACATTAAGGCTTTTTGTGAGGGCATGGATAGTATGCCCAAAATTGATGAAGCCATCCGCAACGAAATTATCACCAGCTACGAAACCAAAGGGTTGAAATGGTTGCAAAATGAAATAAGGGACAAGGACAATGCCTTTTGGCAGGTTGCTGAACAGCAAAACCCACATCGTTTAATGAGGGCTTTGGAAATTTTTACTGCCACAGGAAAATCAATCATTGAATTCCGTCAGCATAAGAAAGTTGAACGGCCGTTCAACATCATAAAGATTGGATTGGAACTGCCCAAGGAGCAGCTTCATCAAAACATACATATAAGGGTTGACCAAATGGTTGAAGCTGGTTTGGTGAAGGAGGTAAAATCCTTGTTGCCCAATAGGAATATTAATGCCCTTCAAACAGTTGGTTACCGTGAACTCTTTGATCATTATGATGGTAATTGTACATTGGAACAATCCATAAACCAGATAAAAATAAATACCCGCCACTATGCCAAAAGGCAAATGACCTGGTTCAAGAAAGATATAGAGATGAAATGGTTCCATCCAGCCAATCAACAAGAAATTATCGCTTTGGTAAAATAGAAAAGCACTCTATATAGAGTGCTTTTGATTCGTAACTATCCGTTTTATATTAGTTGTAATCCTTTGTTTAAAATTTGAACCCAAGGGTCATTACCACGTTTCCCCTACTACCAGTTTGTTCAGCATAAGTATTTGCCTTGTCATTTAATCTGTAAGGAAAAACAACATCCTTTACAAATGTATGTGAGTAGGTAAGGTCAATGAACATGCCTTTGTTCCTGTATCCCAATCCGCCTGAAGCTACAGTTCTACTAGCTTTTAACTGTTCATCTGAGTATGGGCTGCCATAATAAGCACCGCCCAATCTAACCATGATTGTGTTGAATTTCAGTTCACCACCTAAACGGAAATTGAAATTGCCCTTGTAGTAATCCTTGATAGCCGCATTGGTCATTTTTAAATAACTACGCATGGCTTCATCATCATCTTCTTCATTAACTTGACTGTACCTTGCTCCACGGTAATTTACAAATTCGATATCCGCACTTAAAAAGCCTCTTTGCTTTTTGGTGTCGCCTGTTTTGTCCTCAATAACAAAACTGGCACTGGCAATGGCCCTGTATGGTGTAACAATATTGTATTTGCGTTCACCTGCATTGCCGTCGTTCAGGTTGTCGCTGCTTTCACTTCTTGTATGTGCATAGCCTTCTGTATTGGCCACAAGTGAAGAACGGATATTGTCTGTAAAAGTCATCAACTGCGGTGTGTGGAATGCAAAGCCCAACCGCCATGCATCTGTAGGTTTAAAAATGGCACCTAATTTTAATCCAAGTCCAATACCAAAGCTTTTTGTCTTTTCTTGAAAGGTGAAACTTTCAAAGTTGTTATTGGGATTTGCGGTTGCGTCAGTTTCGCTATAGGTTAAGGTTCGTTCATAATAGGAAACAGGTATGGTAAGGCTTCCCCCAAGATAAACTTTGTCCTGCAAACTGCCTGCTAAGCCCAATGCAATTTCATGATAGCCGCCTCTGGATGAGGAAATATAGTCCTGATTGATACCACCATGACGCAATGCAGAGTCCACTAGGGTTTTGTAACCTAACACTTCACCGCTATTGCCCCTTAATGTGTCTATCAAAAAAGTCCTGAATGCCAATGAAGAGCCAAAAATATAATTGTCAAGAGCGGCAAATGTATCAGCCCTATCCCTTACCAATTCTTCTAAATACTGTTCTGTAAAGGAGCTTTGGTTATTGAAGCCTTTAAATTGTATCCTATTATTATAGTTGGCTAACTGGTTGACGGAAATAGCAAATGCACTGCTACTGAACTCACTCTTCCTACTATTTGAATGCCCAAAAACAAAACCGATTGGTCCATAATTAAACTTGTTTTTGTTGTTGGTCGTATCAGTGCCCCTATAATTGAATTTATTGTTATTGAGTGCAAACCCCGGGGATAAGATAAACTCACTTGTTTTGTAAAGTCCCAGTCCTGCGGGGTTAATATTAGCCGAGGTAATATCACCGCCTAAACTTCCCAAGGCACCGCCTATGGCCATCGTCCTCGCAGTTCCATTCTGCGTGAACCATGCGGTACGCAATGCATCATCTGGATTTTGGGCAGAAATAATAGTGTAAGAAAATATACTTAGTAAGAGTAGATACTTTTTCATACGTGTTTGATTTAAGGATAAAGTTTGGGCAATAAGTAGTTCTCAGTTGAATTACTGTCGTACTTTGAAATGCCAATAATAATGTTTAGTTGAAACGTTAGTTCCTTCCACCACGGCCACTGTTGGTGCTGCTGCCACTGCTTGAATAGCCTCCACTTTTACCTCCAGCACTGCTGCTTGGCGTAGATGATGACGAGGACGGGGAAGATGAACTACCACTATATGTTCTTGATGTGGAGCCAGTAGATGAAGAACCACTACCAGCGTTGCCCCCGTAGTTGTTGTTATTATACCTCGTATTATTATAGGACCTTATATTGCTACCGCTTGTTTTACCAGTATAAACTTTTCCAGAATTGTAGCCACCAGAATAATAGTAAGGATTGTAATAGGAATTGCCATAGTAACCATTGCCATAATAACTATAAGGAGAATAATAGCTAAATGAACTCCAGCCGTAAGGAGAGTAGTATGGTGAGTAAAAACTGTTGTAGTAATTATGCCCATAGTAGGAAGAGCCACCAAAATAAGGGTCATAGGAATAATTTTGTGAATAGTACCTGCTGTCATTCCAGTAGCTAAAGTTGTCTATACCACTCCACCTATTGTAACGGCGAACCTTCATTCTCAAGTAATTATCATCAGTCGCAGCATAATACTCTTCCTGACCATCTTGGTTTTGCGATTCTTCCTTCGCAACCACTTCCTTTGCTGGTGAATAGTACAAATCATCTGGAGTTTGACCAGTTTTGTAGGCTGATGAACAGGAAGCAAGGAGACTTGCTACAACAATGGTGAGTAAAAAATGCGTTTTCATACAATGAGTTTTGAAGATTACATAATGTGAAGTTACATACATTTGCCACGTTTGCAAACTGACTTTTTAATGACAAAAATTCTGCCGTATAACGTGCTAACAAGAGTTAGGTTGTTAAAGAAATGGTAAGACTTGTGATATTTTGCAAAAAGGTCTTGAAAAGTTCACCTTGGTTAGGGCTTTAAAGTTTTAAAATTAGAAATCAGCATAAAATGAGCAAAGAAATTACGAGTCGGGAAAAGGATTACAGCCAATGGTATAATGACCTCATATTGAAGGGAAGCTTGGCAGATTACAGTGCTGTACGGGGTTGTATGGTAATAAAGCCCTACGGTTATGCCCTTTGGGAAAATATGAGGGATGTACTGGACAAGATGTTTAAGGATACAGGGCATGTGAATGCATATTTTCCTTTGTTTGTGCCCAAAAGCTTGTTTGAGGCAGAAGAGAAAAATGCGGAAGGTTTTGCTAAGGAGTGTGCCATTGTAACACATTACCGTTTGAAGAATGATCCAAGTAAGCCCGGCAAATTGATGGTTGACCCAGAAGCAAAATTGGAGGAAGAACTGATTGTTCGCCCTACAAGCGAAGCTATTATTTGGAATACCTACAAGGGCTGGATTCAATCTTATCGTGATTTGCCATTGTTGATAAATCAATGGGCCAATGTGGTTCGTTGGGAAATGAGGACAAGGTTGTTCCTGCGTACTGCAGAATTTTTATGGCAGGAAGGGCATACTGCCCACGCTACCAAGGAAGAAGCTGTGATTGAAACGGAGAAGATGCTGCATGTGTATGCAGACTTCGTGGAAAACTGGATGGCCGTTCCTGTGATTAAAGGTGTAAAGACCGCCAATGAACGTTTTGCCGGTGCAGAAGATACTTATTGCATAGAAGCACTTATGCAGGATGGCAAGGCATTGCAGGCAGGTACAAGCCATTTCTTGGGACAGAATTTTGCGAAGGCTTTTGATGTGAAATTCAGTGACAAAACCAACAAACTGGATTATGTTTGGGCAACAAGCTGGGGTGTTAGTACAAGACTGATTGGTGGCTTGGTGATGGCACATAGTGATGATGATGGATTGATTTTGCCGCCAAGGATTGCACCTATGCAAGTAGTCATTGTACCTATTTACAAAGGCGATGAAGAAAAGGGGATGATAACACATGTTGTTGACCCGCTTGTAAAGCAATTGAAAGACTTGGGCATTCGTGTGAAGTATGATGACAATGATAACCAACGACCAGGTTGGAAATTTGCAGAATATGAAATGAAGGGTGTGCCTGTACGTATAGCCGTTGGTGCAAGGGACTTGGCCAATAACGTAGTTGAAGTAGCTAGGCGTGATACAAAAGCAAAATCCACAGTTGCCGTTGAAGGGTTGAGTTTCTATATAAAGGAACTGTTGGAAGAAATTCAGTTGCATATGTTCAACAAGGCAAAGTCCTATCGTGATGAACATATTACCAAAGTGGATAGCTGGGATGATTTTATAAATATATTGGATACCAAAGCTGGATTTGTTTCTGCTCATTGGGACGGCACCCCCGAAACAGAAGAAGCAATCAAGGAAAAAACAAAAGCCACCATCCGTTGCATTCCTTTGAATAATGAACAGGAGGAAGGTACCTGCATTTTAAGTGGAAGGCCAAGTAAGGAAAGGGTTTTGTTTGCAAGGGCTTACTAAGTAACAACTATAAATAATTATTCTAAAAGGCATTTGAGGAATCAAATGCCTTTTTATTTCAAGGTATTGTTGTATTTTGACTTTTTAAATCTTAAACCGCAAACTATTTAACATGGAAAATGAAAAAAGTTCGTTATTCGATTTGGGTATTGATGATGTTGGTCAATCCTATCTTTTATCTACTGCAAAATGGAATAGGTTCCTTGCTTGGCTGGGAATCATAGGCTGCAGTCTAATAATATTATTAGTCGTCTTTGGGAGCAGCTTTTTTTTGAGCAGAATGAGCCCTTTTGGAAGGTCGGGATTTAGTAGTGGCTATTTTACTGGTGCCTTAATATTCTATGTTGTTTTCATTGGTCTTTTTATTATCCCCAATGTTTACAGGCTCAACTTTGCAAATAAAATGCTGATGGCACTAAGAACAAATGACCAGCAGTTATTAAATGAATCACTCAGCAACTTAAAAAGTTTCAGCAAGTTTTGGGGGATACTTGCCATTATTATCATTTCGCTTTATGCTATCATTTTTATCTTCGGTCTTATCGCCACCGCTATGTTTTAATGCTATTTTGATGATAGGTAGTTATAGTCCTTCAACAGGGTCTCCAAAAACGCTTGGGGATCCTGTTTCGTTTCTATCTTGAGCACACTGGCTATTTTGTCAGCCGTTCTTGCCGCTAACTGATAGTTATCTTTCTTAACAACAGTATTGTAAATATTTTTTACCATGTTCAGGTCCCTGTCGCTTAGCTTCATTACTTCTGGATATTGGGGCGTATAGTCTTCCTCAATTTCCATGAATACAGTTTCTTCAAGATTGCTTTTATTTTTAGTTGATATGATGATGGTATTTGCTGCCATGTCACCTAAGCGCTGGGATTTCTTTGTTAGGATAACACAAAAAATATCGGTAAGGGCAATTACTGCCAAAAAGGAAAATTGACTTGTAAAGTTAAAACCTGTCAAAAAGACTAGTATCAATGCAATAATCATCATGAAATCGGATACCCGCAATAGCCACCTAATAATATATTGGCTAATGGTTGCATTTCCTCCTTTTTCATTTACTACTTTGATATGCATTATTCTTTTTCCGAAAGTTTGTCCATTCATCGTGGATTCAGTGATGATATGGTAAAGCATTATGGGCAACATCAGCAGCATGAATAATCCCCAACTGTCCTCACTAGTTACATGGTTGAATATGGAAACCATCAGTTTCCTAATCAAAAAATAATAAAGAACAAACATAAAAAAATCAATTCCCCATGCCAGCAAACGGGTGTGGAATGCAGGAATGTTAAACTCAAGGTCTATATTGATATTTGTGCCAACTTTGAATATACTCATAAACTAATTCCATAAAATTATGTGAGTATGATGATAGAACCAACAGATTCTTTATTTTAGGAAAAATTTTACTGCTTGAGAGAGGCATTATTTATAAAAAAGAACAAGAAACGATGGGACGATATCAGTCAGTCCCCTTCAACTGATACCGATGAAATGGCCAGTGAGTTTACGCAGTTGGTAGATGATTTAGGTTATGCCAAAACTTTCTATCCCCATAGCAATGTAACCCGCTTCCTTAATGCAGAAGCATCAAAGCGTTACCTCAATATTTATAAGAATAAAAAAGAAGAACGGAATAAACTGGTTCTTTTCTTTAAATATGATGTGCCGTTAACCGTAGCCAAGCACCATGTGGTTGTGGGCATTTGTTTTGCCATTTTTGTTTTGTTCTTTTTTGTTGGTTTTTTTTCTTCCATGAAAGACGAACATTTTGTTAGGGAAATAATGGGCGACCAATATGTAAACATGACAGAAAAGAACATCGCTGATGGAAATCCTTTTGGCGTTTATCAATCTGGAAATAGTTTTCTCATGTTTACAGGTATTATGATTAACAATATCAGTGTGTCATTCCTCTATTTTATTGAGGGGCTTGCCTTCTTCTATTTTCTTGCAAAGGACCTTATAGAAACAGGTATCATGGTCGGTGTGTTCGATTATATGTTTTATGCAAAAGGCTATGGCGGTTCCTTCTTTTTGGTAGTAATGATACACGGGACATTGGAATTATCTGCTATAACTATCGCTGCGGCTGCAGGAGTTATTTTAGGGAAAAGCTGGATTTTTCCAGGAACAATTACAAGGTTGGCAGCATTTAAGCAAGGTGCAAAAGATGGAATAAAAATCATTGTAGCATTGGTGCCTGTCTTTGTAATGGCCGCCTTCTTTGAGGGTTATGTTACCCGGCATGCGAATATGCCATTATGGATGAGCCTTTCTATATTGATAGTGTCATTAACATTTGTGATTGGTTATTTTGGTGTTTATCCAATTGTCTTGAAAAGGAAAGTTAAAAGAGGCGAGTTTATATTTTGATTTATGTATAAGAAGAAACTATTTATATACCTATTCGTGACAATTTTGTTTGTTCTTGCGTTTCATACAGAAGCACAGGCACAGGAATATGATACCATAAGGGACGAGAGTTTAGTAGCTCCAATTGGAGATTCAACTAAAACCAATTCTCATGGCAGCTTAGACGACACCTATCAGATAAAAAGGCCAAAAGGAAGTTTCAAGGAGATTAATGAAAAGGAAATCGCTCTTACGCAGCAAAGAAAAGTTCCGGATACTTCAATGGTGAAGCTTCGTAAGGATGATGCTTTTTGGTATGTGGATGCCGTGCAGAAGCCTGAAGAAAAACAGGAAGGCTTTTGGGAGTGGCTGGATAGACTTACTAGGTCAAAAACAACCAAAATAGTTATTTGGTCGGTATTGGGATTGTTAATGCTTGCTGCAATCATTTTTTACTTGAAGGATAATCAAATTGGCTTTTTTGCATCGTCCTCTAAAAAGATAAAGAATGTAGCTATTGAAGAAGGGGACATGCCAGAAAATATTTTTGAAATTGACTATGAATCTGCCATTAACCAAGCCCTTGCAATAAACAATTACAGATTGGCGACACGTTTTCTTTTCCTTCGGTCGCTAAAGGATTTAAGCAGTAAAAAAATTATTGAGTATGGTGCAGACAAGACAAATTTTGATTATCTCTTTCAAATAAGCGGCACAAAATATTATACAGCATTTGTTCATGCAGTTAAACATTACGAGTACTTATGGTATGGAAATTTTGCAGTCAATAGCGAACAGTACAATAGCATACAGAAAGGTTTCGACGATTTTCAACAACAATTAGCTTAACAGGAATTGAAAAAAAATTTACTCTATATTCTTATTGGTACAATCAGCATTGTGGTTGCCTTATTGCTATTTGGCATAAAGCAGGAAAAGCAGATAGACAAGAGGGTAACTCTAGATAAGCGTTATAAAATTCCCTATGGCACTTACGTTACATTTAATCTGCTTCCAACATTATTTCCTTTAACTAGCGAAATTGCCACCAATAAAGATGCACCAACAGATTGGTTTGATACAGACAATACAGAAAAGTCAGGCACACTTTTTTTTCTTATTACACAACACTTTGATCCCAGCGAAGAAGAGATACTATTGCTAAACAGGTTTGTTAGCCAAGGCAATCACGTTTTCATTTGCTCCCCAAAGTTCGATCAAGTAGCCCTTGACTTTTTTGGTATGGATATGAGTTATGGTTCATTTAGTGGCTACAGTAATTTTAGTGATTCCCCACAGGTGCAACTCAATAAACCATGGTTTGAAAATAATAGCACTTATACTTACCCCGGTTTTAGCTTCTCAGTAGATTTCTTGAATTTCAAACGCAATAAGTTTCATGTAATTGGTACAGATAAAAATGGGATTGCCAATTTCATGAAAGCAGATGTTGGCAAGGGCAGTTTTTATCTACATAGTGATCCTTTACTTTTCTCAAATTATTTCATTCTATATAAAAATAATAAAGACTATTTTGAAAAAAGCATGTCACTTATCCCAAACTCCATCAAAAACATTGTTTGGGATGAATACTTTGTGTATAAGCAGGAAAATAATGAAAATGGGAATAGTAATGGTAAAAATAACTCATCCAAAAAAGTCCCTTCATCATTAAGGTTGCTATTAAGTGTTCCAGGTTTTCAATGGGCATTTTGGTTAGCTGTTTTGTTTTTGCTGCTCTACTTGCTACTGAACATGAAACGTAACCAACGTATTGTTCCTGTTATATCCAAACCGAAAAATGAATCTTTGGACTTTGTAAAAATAATAGGAAGGCTCTACTTTGAGAAGAAGGACCATTTAAACCTTGCACAAAAAATGGTCACCTATTTTTTAGAGCATGTCCGCACAAGGTATTTCATCAACACCTCTGCATTGAACGATGAATTTGTTAGAAAATTAAGCGGCAAATCGGGTTATGAAGAACTTGAAGTAAAGAAACTACTTGAAACTATATTTACCATTCAAACGTCAAGTCAAATTAGCCAGCAGCAACTCATCAATTATTATCAGCAGTTTCAAAAATTTTATAAATATATTGGATAATGGAAGAAAACATATTTCAGCAACGAACAGACTTGTCATTGCTAAACGAAGCGGTGAATGCCATTAGTAATGAAATCAAAAAAGTTATTGTTGGTCAAAGCGATATGGTTAAAATGATTGTTGCAGCTATTTTGGCAGATGGCCATGTAATCATTGAAGGGGCACCCGGTGTAGCCAAGACACTAACGGCAAGGCTAGTGGCCAAAAGCATCGATGTGAAATTCAGCAGGATACAGTTCACGCCAGATTTAATGCCAAGCGATGTGTTGGGAACGTCCATCTTTAATCCTAGTGATTCGAGGTTTGACTTTAAGCGGGGACCCATCTTCAGCAATATTGTTTTGATAGATGAAATAAACCGTGCCCCAGCAAAAACACAAGCCGCCCTTTTTGAAGTAATGGAAGAAAGACAGGTGACCATGGATGGCATTAGTTATAAAATGGAACCACCATTCATGATTATCGCCACACAGAACCCTATTGAATATGAAGGAACTTACCGTTTGCCTGAAGCACAGCTTGATAGGTTCCTTTTTAAAATAACCGTTCCTTACCCAACAGAAGAACAGGAATGCTTTATCCTTTCACGTTTCCATAAATTGGGTAATGCAGATGTGCTTGGTGCTATTGAGAGGGTACTTACTTCACAACAAATAAAGGAACTACGTGAGCAAGTAAAAGATATCTTGATTGAAGAAAGGCTCTTGCAGTTCATTGCAAAAATTATTGTGACAACCCGCAGCCATAAATCCATTTTCTTGGGAGCATCACCAAGGGCATCATTGGCCATTATGAATGCATCAAAAGCCATTGCAGCCATGAGTGGGAGAGATTTTGTAACACCAGATGATATTGTGTATGCCACACCTTATGTTCTGCGTCACCGCATCATCCTTACGCCTGAAAAAGAAATGGAAGGCATTACAACAGATGACGTGATTCAACAGGTTATCCATTTACTAGAAATACCACGATAGTGACTAAGAGATTGACATTGCTATACAGTTCATTTTATTTGGCCAAACGAACTTATGTTGTTGGTGCAGCCATCGTACTGCTCTTTGCATTGTCTTTCTTTATGCCAATACTTTTCAGTTTGGCACAGGTAGTTTTACTGCTTCTGGTATTATTGATATTGGTGGATATTCTATTGCTGTACATGAAACGAAGGGCTTTGTTGGCAGGAAGGATTTGCCATGAACGTTTCAGCAATGGTGATGAGAATAAAGTGGTCCTTCAATTGTATAATAACTATTCTTTTCCTGTTCAATTGAAAATAATTGATGAACTGCCCATTCAGTTTCAAGAAAGGAATTGGGAACGACAAGCAGGTATCAAATCCGGAGAGAAAACATTGATTGAATATTTCCTTCACCCTGTTGAAAGAGGTGAGTATGCGTTTGGCAAGCTGCAGGCTTTTGTGCAAAGTCCCTTGTGCTTTGTGGAAAGGAGGTTCAGTTTTCCCGCAGAAGAAAAAATCCTCGTATACCCTTCATACATGCAGTTACGCAAGTACAACTTAATGGCAGTAAGCAACCATTTGAACGAAGCTGGTAGCAAACGTTTGCGTAAACTTGGCAGTAGTACAGAGTTTGAACAGATAAAGGAATATGTAAGGGGCGATGATTATAGGACCATCAACTGGAAAGCAACTGCCAGAAAAAACCAGTTAATGGTGAACACTTTTGTGGATGAAAAAAGCCAGCAGATTTATTGCTTGATTGACAAGAGCCGTAACATGCAGATGCCTTTTGATGGTATGACTTTATTGGATTATGCCATTAATGCCTCTTTGGTATTAACCAATGTGGCACTGAATAAACATGACAGGGCAGGACTTGTGACCTTTGCAGAAAAAATTGATTCTTTTCTACCAGCAGAGAGGAACAACCTTCAAATGGAAGCCGTATTGGAAACTTTGTACAATCAAAAAACAAAGTTTTTCGATGCAGATTATGAAGCCCTGTATGCACGTATCCGGAACAAAATAAAACAACGTAGCCTTTTGGTGCTGTTCACCAATTTTGAATCGTTGTACGCATTGCAGCGTCAATTGCCCTACTTAAGAAAAATTGCCCATCACCATTTGTTAATGGTCGTTTTCTTTGAAAATACAGAGATAAAAAAACTCTTGCAGGAAGATGCAAAAGATACTGAAGGCATTTATATACAAACCATCGCCGATAAGTTTGCCTACGAAAAAAAATTGCTGGTAAAAGAGCTGCAAAAATTTGGGATACTTACGCTACTCACTACACCGGAGCAATTAACCGTCAACACGATTAACAAGTATTTGGAAGTAAAATCAAGGCAGGCTATATAAAATCCATCCATCTTCTACCTAATCTCCTTCATTTCTCTCTCCTTTGGAAAGGAAAGGTGAGGTCTTCCCTAAATTTGCTCCATGCAACAATTCTCAGAAGGTAAAGTATTACTGTTCGATAAACCCTTTCGTTCCTCCAGTTTCAATGTGGTAAGCAAAGTTCGTTTTATCACTAAAGTAAAAAAGGTTGGTCATGCAGGCACCTTGGATCCATTGGCTACAGGCTTGCTAATTATTTGTACAGGTAAGTTTACCAAGAAAATTAATGAGTATATGGGCATGGAAAAGGAATATACCGGCACATTTACTTTAGGAGCAACAACGGCATCTTATGATTTGGAAACAGCACCTGAAAATATCAAGGATGTATCACACATTACAGAGCAGCAAATACATGAAGTCACTAAACAATTTATAGGTGATATCCTGCAGATGCCACCACAGTTCTCTGCCATTAAAAAAGACGGTAAGCGTTTATATGAATCTGCAAGGCTTGGCATTGAAGTAAAAGTGGATGCGAGACCTGTGACCATCAAAGAATTTGTTATCACCAAAATTGAAATGCCTGTGGTGTATTTTAAAGTGGTGTGCGGTACTGGTACTTATATAAGGAGCCTTGCCAATGATTATGGTGAAGCATTGGGTGTTGGAGCATTTATGAGCAGTTTGAGAAGAACAAGAATTGGTGAGTTTAAAGTGGAAGATGCCTATACGCTAGACAAATTTGAAGAGGAAGTTTGCAGTTAAAAACAATAGGGACAGATTCTTTATAAAGCAGATTGATATTGGTACAAACCTTAAAAAATATTTTCAGTCAGAAGCACCGATTGATATTAATGTTGCTCTTGGTTGTTCATACAGCCATGACATTGATTTATGTAAAGCAGCAGCCCTTAACAACCGATGAAGCCGATTACATAGAATATTCTAAGCGTTGGTTAAAAGGAAACCCAGACAAAGTAGTTGATGTTGATGACAGCAAAACCCCTGTCGTTTTTGTTGCATGGATACCCAGAATGGTAAAACAAGCTTTGAATCCCAGTTTGAAACAAAGTGACTGGGGCAGGGCAGACCAGTTATCGGGCAGGTACATAATGATTATTTTCTTTTGGGGTGTATTTATCTATCTGTATTTATGGGGTCGGGACTTATATGGAAAGAAAGGCTGGTGGCTACCAATTATTTTATTGCTGATCGATCCCTTGTTCATGGCATTTTCTCCCATAGTAACAAGCGATATGGCTAGTGTGTTTGTCTTATTGGCAGCTTGCTACCATTATTATAAATTTTGCCATCAGAAATTGCTGTCGCAGTTTATACTGGCAGCTTTCTATACAGGGTTGGCATTTGTAACAAAGTCCAGTCTGGTCTTTATCCCTTTTATTTTCTTGCTTATTTATTTGACAAGGCTTGCAACTAAACAAGCATTCATGCAATTTGGAGCCAAGGCTTTGGGATATGGAATATTGTTTGTCTTCATTGTTTGGCTTGTTTTAAACTGTGGGTTCTACTTCCATCATTCATTTGATACATGGGGAAGCTATGCTTTCAAAAGCAGTTCAATGAAAAATCTCTTTCAGCACTTTTCATTTTTCAAGCAACTACCAACGCTACTTCCTAGACCTTTTATCCAAAGTTTCGATTTACTGCAGTACCACAGTGAATTTGGTCCGTTTGTGCCCAACATGCCCTATAAAGGAGTTTTTGTATTGAACCAGAAATTCAATCATGGCATCTGGTATTATTACCTTGTAACAGGTGGTCTCAAGTTTACCATAGGCTTTATAGCCTTGTTATTATGGGCCTTAATTTTACTGATAAAACAATTCTCGATAAAGTCCTTTGCAAGCCGTTATGTGTTTTTAGGAATGCCTATTTTGTTGTATGGCAGTTTACTGTCTTTCATGAACCCATTTCAACAGGGCATTCGTCATGCAATGATTTTGCTCCCCTTTATGTTTTTGGCAATTGGCTATATACCAGTTTACTGTTCCAGGTATTTTAAAAAAGGTAAAATGATTGTTGCTGCCTTGTTATTGTATGCACTGGTTTCGGCAGCAAGTTTCTTCCCGGATATTATGCCTTATTCCAATGAATTAGTTAGCAATAAAATCAGTCTATTTAATTACATAGCTGAATTTAATTACCGTTCTAGCGATATAGCCTTGGACACAAAGCCATTTCGGGATGCAAACCCTGCATATAAATTGGCTCCATCAGTCCCACAGAAAGGCAAATATATCGTGCCGGGTGCATTTGTATTTAACTCTACTTATGAGGTATATCCCAATTATAAGTGGCTGCAACAATATAAGCCAGTGGGGCATTATAGGTTTGTGTTCTTGTTATACGATATCAAGTAATCAATATTCTTCCCTCTTTCTTGGTTCTTCTTTCTTTTTATTTTTATCATCAATCCTGTAGGGTGAAGGAACAAGTTCATCTTTCTTCTTGTCATTTTTCTTTGTAGGAACTGGTGGAAGTTTAGCAAGGTTGGGATCCACAGTAGTAGCGGCTTCTTCTACAAAATCAAAGTATTTATTGCTGTGTACCCATTTGCCACTAATCCACTTAAACGATTCATAATTACCATAAGGAATCAAAGTATATTTCCTGGAAGCATCCTTCTCCTCACTTACCAAATGGGCAAAAATAATGGCATCGGAGGTTGTATCATAGTTCATGATTGCTCCAGCGTTCCTTTTGTACTCAAGGCAAAAACGGAAAGCTGGTTGTGGCGGCTTCAAGTCATCATTGGCGTACTGGAAATACCTGCCACCAAATATAGGTTCACCCTTTTCATCAAAAGTTAGCACCTCAATCCACTTTTTTGTGCTCTTTTCATTATTGTTGTCAAAACCCAAAAGGGTGTAGTAATTCTTATTGTTGAACTGCTTCAAAATAATCTTGTAGTAAATCGCCCCAATCCATCTTTTATTGCTTCTTGCAGAATCAACAGGGTTACCTGTATCATCTGAATTGTCAAACAAAGGGAACAATTTCAATGAGCCATCTACTGTTCTCATTTGAATTGCACCCTTCTGCCTAATAGAAGAAAAATCTTTTGCCAATTCCCAAGTGAAAATCCTGAAAACACTGTCGGGTGAATACAGTTTTGAAACATTGACAATGGAATCAAAAGGATAGTAAAATGAATTGGGAACACGTAAAGCTTTTATGAGGCCTCTTGTAAAAAAACTGTCTGCACGGTAGCGGTCAATGGCTTCGTTTGCCATAATCATCACTCTTGCGGTATCTTTTATTTCTGCTTCTGCTTGTGCCAATTGTTTTAATTGGGTAGGTGTAATTTTTTGCGAAAACGAGGCAGTGGCAGCTAAAAGACCTAGACTAAGAAGGGTAATCAATTTCATAGAAACGCTTGTGCCAACTAAAGTACAAACTTGTTGGCTCATGCAGGCAAAAGCATGGGAAAGAAGCAAAATTTAGGCTTTTGTTAAACGTAATTAAGAAGTATTCGTTAGAATGAACTTGACAAAATGGGTGTAAACACAAATATAAAAGCGAAGCTTTTAAACTTAGTGCCTTAGTGTCTTTGTGGCTAACTATTTTTTCATGTTTTATCTGAAAGTGGGTATGGGTTGCTTAACCGCCATTAATCCAAATATCAATTCGTTAATGGGGAAACACTTGTGCAAAATCCAACAAACTATTGAATCTAAGGTCTATGGATGGATGTGGAAATTCAGTTTCAGGATTGGTAGTAGCCAAAAAAACAGTTGGCATACCTGCATTTCGGCCAAAACCCATATCACTCAGTTTATTGCCCACCATTATACTCTTACTGAAATCTATATGGTCAAAATCGGCTTTTGCCTGCAATGCCATACCATGGTTAGGTTTGCGGTTTGGCGATTCATTTTCCAAATCCGAACAATGATATACCTTATCGACACGGCCCTTGGCCATTTCAATTTCAGCCAACATATTGTAATGGATATTGCTCAAATCATCAAGGCTCATCAATTGCTTGCCTACACCTTTTTGGTTAGTGACCATTACAATCGTTCCAAACTGCTGATTGAGAATTTCCATTGCTTCCTTCACCCCATCATAAAATTTGAACTCACCCCAGTTAAGGATATAGCTCTCCTTTTTTTCGTGGTTAATAACACCATCACGATCCAAAAAAAGCGTCCAGGATTTATCTACTTGCTGTAAGTCTAACATTCAATATAGCGATTGACGAATTTTAAAATTAATGAATTGAAGAATTGATGTTTTTAATTCGTTAATTCACTAATCAATTAATCCGATAATTGATTTAAAACAAAGCCTCCTCTACCAATTCACAAATAATATGACCCAACATGATATGGCTCTCCTGAATCCTGGGAGTATCTGTTGATGGGACATTAATCAAATAATCGCTTGCATCTTTCATTTTGCCGCCAGTTGCACCAGTAAAGCCGATAGTTGTGATGCCATTTTCTTTGGCCACCTCAAAAGCCTTTAAAATATTGGTGCTGTTGCCACTGGTGCTGAGGCCAACAATTACATCACCCTTATTGCCAATGCCTTCCAATAACCTTGCATAGATTACATCATAGCTGTAGTCATTTGCCACCGCTGTTAAGTAAGAAGTATTGCAATGCAAAGCCTCTGATGGTAAAGCCTTACGGTCCTTGTAAAAACGCCCACTGAATTCTGCTGCCAAATGTTGGGCATCTGCAGCACTACCGCCATTACCAGCAAACAGAACCTTATTGCCATTCTTGAATGCCGTTACAATAATGTCTACGCAGCTTGCTACTGTTTGTTTAAGTATGCTATCGTTAAGGATATGTTGCTTTACTTCTATTGAAGCCGTAATAATGCTATCAATCTTATTGTTCATGCTGATGATTAGTTGTTTTTCAAATAGCGGCAAAGGTATTGAAATGGTTTTATCAGTAACTCTCCTGTTCATTGGGGAAGCTTTTTGCTTTTACATCCTTTACATACTGTTGTACAGCAGTAGTGGCAAGTTCAGCAATGTTTGCATATTGACGTAGAAACCTTGGTTTAAATTCAGTATTGATACCCAGCATGTCATGCATTACCAGCACTTGTCCATCGCAATCGCCACCAGCACCGATACCGATAGTTGGGATGTTTACAGATTGCGTTACTTCCTTAGCCAATGCAGCAGGAATTTTTTCCAAGACAACTGCAAAGCAGCCAGCTTCTTCCAGAAGCTTAATGTCCCTTTTTAGTTTATTGGCTTCTTCTTCTTCCTTTGCACGTACAGAGTAGGTTCCAAACTTATAAATGCTCTGTGGCGTTAATCCTAAATGCCCCATAACAGGGATGCCAGCACCAACTATTTTTTTAATGCTGTCAAGTACCTCTTCGCCGCCTTCTACCTTAATGGAATGTCCACCTGTTTCCTTCATAATCCTAATAGCCGAAGCAAGTGCCACTTCACTATTACTTTGGTAAGTGCCAAAAGGCAAGTCAACCACCACAAAACATCTATTGGTGCCACGAACAACGGACTGTGCATGGTAAATCATTTGATCCAATGTAATGGGCAAAGTGGTTTCATGCCCTGCCATCACATTGCTGGCACTGTCACCAACAAGGATTACGTCTATACCTGCACCATCAATAATTTTTGCAAAGGAAAAATCATAGGCGGTCAGCATGGAAATCTTCTCTCCATTGGCCTTCATTCTTTGTAAAGTGTGGGTAGTTACCTTCTTTATTTCTGTGTGAGTGGACATTTGAATAGTTTTTGGAGTTAACTGAATATGGCTCTGCGTTAGAATAAAACATATTCAAATGTGCGGTGCAAGGTAAATGTTCTTTTGAAATTATCGCTGCTATTTTACCTCTTCATATAGGCTCTGTATCAATCCATCTGCCAAACCAATCTTCGGCACATATATTTCTTCAATATCTGCCCAACGCATTACATTGATGTATATCTGCAGTGCAGGTACAATTACATCTGCACGGTCTTCACGGAGTTTGTAAATAGCAATCCTCCTTTCCAAGGATACGGCAGAGAGTTCCTTGTGGTAATCCTTCAATAAATCAAGGCTCAAGGGTTTTCCTTCTTTCTTTTTGCTGATGGAAAAAATTTTATTGATATTGCCACCACTACCAATGGCAATCATGGGCAGCGAACTTTTGGTATTGTGCTTCAGATGGTCCTTCATATCATCCCAATGCTTTTCTGTTACCATGCCTTTTAACAAACGGATAGTACCGATATTAAAGGACTCCTTATACTTCAATTTGCCATCAGAAAAAAAAGTAAGTTCTGTACTGCCACCGCCTACATCTATATATAAATAAGAGTGGGCCTTGTCAAGGTTTTCAGCAATATGGTTTTCGTAAATATAGGAGGCCTCTGCATCGCCAGTAATGACCTCTATTTCAATGCCTGTTTCAAGTTTCACCTTCCTGATGATGTCCTGACTATTGGCGGCATCCCTCATGGCACTCGTAGCACAGGCCTTAATATGCTCTACGCCGTAAGCCTTCATTAAATGGCTGTATGCCTTCATTGTCTGCATCACCATGCCACGTTTTTCCTTGGAGATAGCACCATATTCAAATACGTCAAAGCCTAGACGTAAAGGCACACGGATAAGGTTGAGCTTATTGAATTGCGGTTTTCCATCAGTATCATTAATCACATCAGCTATCAATAATCTTGCTGCGTTGCTCCCTATATCAATGGCTGCTAATTTCATTACTGTGCTTCAGCGTTTTTTGGTGCAGGTAATTGTACGTTTCAATTTGCGAACGTACCTTTTTCTTACCTGCGGAAGGTACATAGTTATTGGAGAGTTCATTATCCAATAACCTTGCCTTTACGTTGTCCCTTAATTGAATGTGGATAATATCTTTCAGTTCCTGCTTGATTGTTTCATCCACAATGGGGATGGCTGCTTCCACACGGTGGTCGAGGTTCCTGACCATCCAGTCTGCAGAGGAAATATATGTTTTTTCATTGCCGCCATTATGGAAAATCATCACCCTCGCATGTTCCAAATACTCATCCACAATACTGATGGAATGCACAGGTACCTTGAACTTCTTATTTTCCATTACAGCACAAAAGATGCCACGGACAATCAACTTTATTTCCACACCCGCCAGTGCTGCTTCATAGAGTTTGTTAATCAAAGTAGCATCACTTAAAGAGTTTACTTTAAGGGTAATTGCTGCGGGCTTTTTTGCCTTGGCATTCTTTATTTCACGGTTAATATTGACTTCAATTTGCTTACGCATCGTGTTCGGACAAACCAATAGTGTCTTGCATAAAGACAAATGTGCGGTGCCTGTTTTCCAATTGCTGAGGTAAGCAAAAATGCGGTTGATATCAGCCATCACGCTCCTGTTGGAAGTAAGCAGGCAATGGTCACCGTAAACCCTTGCTGTTTTTTCATTCAGGTTGCCTGTGCTTACAAAACCATATTGTATGGTTTTATTGTGCAAACGTTTTTTAATGATGCACAATTTTGCATGGACCTTTATCTTGGGTACGCCCAACAATACGACTATCCCTTCCTGTTCCAACACCTCCTTCCATTCCAAATTAGCCTCTTCATCAAATCTCGCCTTCAACTCCAACATTACAACCACCTGCTTGCCATTGCGTGCAGCATTAATCAATGCATTGATGATTTTTGAATTTTCTGCCAGGCGGTAAGCAGTAATTTTAATGGAAACCACATCTGGGTCCATTGCTGCTTCGCGGAGCAAATCTATCAACGCATTAAATGAATGGTAGGGGAAGTGCAGCATCACATCTTTCTTCACTATAACATCTGTAACCCTTGTTGTGCCTTGCAAAGATGGATGTGTGAGCGATGCCCTTCTAGCACTTTTGGTACTGAATACATCCGGGAAATCCATAAAGTGCCGGAAATTGTGGATCCTTCCACCGGGTATGATATTGCTTTTCCTGCTGAGGCTTAATCTTCTTATTAAATGTTCCAGCAAGCCTGCATCCATTTCCTTGTCATATACAAAACGGACAGGTTTACCCTTACGCCTGCTCTTTAAGCCCTTCTCCATTTTTTGTACAAATGAAGTGCTTACATCACTGTCCAAATCTATCTCTGCATCCTTCGTAACCTTGAAAATATGTGCTTCAAAATAATCGTAATCAAAATAGGAGAAGATGGCAGGAAGGTTAAAGCGGATAATGTCCTCCAATAAAATAATATGGTGCTCGCCTTGTTTTGAGGGCAGTTGTATAAACCTGCCAACGGCACTTACTGGCACTTCAATCAAAGAATATTTTTGCTTGTAAGCAGAGTTTTTCTTGCTCATCACCACGCCAAGATAAATGCTCTTGTCCCTTAGATAGGGTAGCTGGGGAAGGCTTTCAATCATCAAGGGGATAACATTACTGCGTACCTGTTCATCAAAGAAAGTGGTAACGAATTTTTGTTGCTCTTTGCTCAGTTGCTTTTCATTCAGCAACAGTATCTTTTCTTTTTTCAGCTCAAGCGAAATGCCCTTCCAAATCCTGTCAAATTCGTTCTGCTGCTGCAGCACGGTAGTTTGAATCTCATCAAGAATTTTTTGTGCATCCTCTTCCATATGCATGTTCATCTTCTTCCTTTTCTCTGCAAACTCAATCATGCGTTTCAAAGTGGCCACCCGCACACGGAAGAACTCATCCATATTATTGGAGAAAATGCCCAGGAAACGTATGCGTTGCTGAAGGGAAACATTGGCATCATTGGCTTCCTGCAAAACCCTTGCGTTGAAGCTTAGCCAACTGATATCACGTTGAATGAATTGTTTTTTGCTCATGGCAGTGTGTCATTTTACGAACGGAGATATCATGCTGAAGTACTCGAAATATGCGTTATGTAGCAATCATCTCTTACTGCTCAAATATAAAGAGGATGGGGAATGGTGTGTGTTAAGTTTTGATATGCAGGTGGCTTGTCTTTTGCTAAATAGTAATACACAAAAAACATCGTTAGGTCAGCATTAACAGCTTCTTCAAATAAATAAAAGACCTGAAACCTAGTTTCAGGTCTTTTATTTATTCTCGTTCAGGGTATCAAAAGCTAATCAAGTAAATATGATTTGGTTGTAAATTATTGGTAAATGCAGTACAGGTATCGGAACATAATGTTGTTCGTTGAGTTTATTTACTATTTCCAAAAATAACGTTGCTCTTTTTATATTACCATTACAACTTTTTAGTGCCTGACAGAAATAATAAGTGAAAACGCTTCTATATGCACCATCTATCTCTTTTTGTCTCGCATTTTGATTGTCCTTGCATGCTGCCCACAGTATATGGTTCGGGTTGTCAACTAATGATATATCTGTTGTTACTGAATAATTTGTGTTGTACCGTAGCATTTTTGGGGCAGTTCTTGTATTGCCAATTCCCCTTTCTTGCGAAACTGAATTAACCAGCTTTTGATGTTTTTGCTTTGAAAAAAAAGTTCTGTTCGCCATTATTTCGAACATTGCTGATGTTGTAATTGTACCTGCGTGGCAGCAATCCATGATAACTTCTAAGGTAGCTCCTCGAACAAGATTAGAGAATATATTGGCAATTTCGTCATCAATAATCATCTCATTAGGCCAATCATGCGGGCAAATTACTTCATCCCTACCATCTATTTCATTACCATCGAAATCGGTAGCGAAATAGCCATGTCCTGCAAAATAAAAAACGATCGACTCTCCTGTTTGGGTCATATTTATAAACTGTTCTAGTGCTGTCAGGATATTATTTTTGGTGGCATCTTTATCTGTCAGCGTCTTTATTTGAGAATCCTGATAGCCACATGCTATCAAAGTTTTTCTCATGTCTTCTACATCGTTAATGCATGCTTTTAAATCAGGCCCTTGATTACCTACTGGAGAATAATCATTGATACCAATTAATAAAGCCCTTGTTTTTGTTGTCATATTTTGGGTTTTAGGATTGCCTACTCTTTGATTCCGTTTTCGGCTTTTCGGATAAATGAAGTAAATATTGTACAGCAAACCTATCTATCAGCGATGCTATATGAAATGGTCATTTCCCACTTTGATAACTGGGAATTTCCCCGTATAGTAATTGGGGAAATTCTCCTTTTTTCATGCATGGATTCACTTCAATATTGTTCCCGTAATCAATACTTAAACCATTTAAAACTTGTTTATCATGAAATGTCAAGTAACAACAGCAAAACCTAGAATGTTTGTAACAAAAAAAGAGAGTTTAGAAAGAAGGATCTGGCACCAGCAAACTAAGGGCAAAATTTTAAGTGCAGACTTAAAGAGGAGTGAAACAGAGGCAATTATATCCACGGCAGACCATTTTAGTCAATTGATCGATAAGATTCTTGCTGTTCCGAGCGTTTGGGGTGCAAGGGTCTATTTTGCAGCTTATCCCAATGCAGGACAGTTGAATGTGCCTGCTGCACTGGAAAATACCTTGACGCTGATTTATGCACCAGTTAAGGACTATGATGGAATTATTTATGATGTTACAGACAAATATTATGTCATGCATCCGTTAAACGCCCCTTTGGAATTGCCAAAAACAGCAGTTGGGTCTTGGGTCAGGATTGAGTATGCCAAGAAAAAAAAATTGCTGGATCCCATTTTCAATTTGTATAAAGGTGACACCAATTGCATATTGTTTACCAAGACACATTTAGAAGAGTTTAAAGATGAAATCTTGGGGCAGGATGCAAAATATGTAAAAGCCTATTTCTCATCTTATTTGCAGAACCAGAACCCAATACCAGGCTATGCCTGTAGGATGCATGTGGATTATGAATTGCTTGATGCAAACCTCAATGAATTTTATATTGATGATTGCCCTAACTTTCCACAAAGAGCTGAACCCAAACCACTTTCTGTAGATGAGGATAATAAAGGATTTGACAATGGATCATTATGTCCACCGGAAGATTATTGTGTTGGCGGAGGCTTATTACAACCTTGATGCAATACTATACATATATAGCTGAACTTCTGGCATTAATTGCCTGTGTATTACTTTTTGGAAGCCTAAGAAAGAGTATCCTTAAATGGTTTCTCCTTTTACTTGTGGTTACAAACATAGTAGAATGGGGAAACCATTTTAAGTTGTTCACCATTGTGTACAGCAATGGTATGAGGAGCAACAATTGGATTATCAACCTATTGAATATTTTTGAATTCGTGTTTTATGGTCTTATCTATAAAGCAATCATCACCAATAAAAAAGATAAAAAAAGAATAACTGTTTTTCTGGCTGTATTGCTTGTCGCTATTCTATTAAATATCCTATTTGTGCAGGGAATGTTTTATTTTGATTCCTACACTTTCATTCTGGGTGCCTGCTATCTTGTTTACTGCTCTGCACTTTTCTTCAAGCAGCAGATACAGCATATTGACAACCAGAATATTTTTAGCCAGTCCTTTTTTTGGATTAGCTTAGGGCTACTGTTTTTCTGTTCGGGACAGGCTATCCTAGTGTCCTTTTTTCAGTATTTTCTTTACATAAAGAATTTTAAAAGTTTCCTTCCTGTTTGGCGTTTCTTTAATAACTTTCTTAACATCATTCTTTATGCATCCTTAATCATAGCATTCCTTTGCAGTCGGAAACAATACACTATATAATAATTGGAACCATTGCAGGTATAATATCCATATTATTCCTTAGCAGCATTGTTTTCTTTTTTTTGATTGAATATTTTAAAAGGCAGAAGAGAAACAATTTTGAAAAGGAACTTATGCAGCAGGCTTTCTCACAGCAACTCCTTCAGTCCCAAATAGAAACCCAGGAAGAAACCTTCTCCACCATTGGCAAAGAACTGCACGACAATATTGGCCAGCTACTTAATAGTACTAAACTGCTTATTGGTGTTACCCAAAGAACCTTAAAGGAACATCCCGATACACTAAAAATTGCAGATGAAACATTGGGTACAGCTATTCATGAACTCCGGGCACTTTCCAAATCGATGAACAAGGAGTGGCTGCAACAGTTTAATCTTTTGGAGAACCTGGATACCGAAGTGAAACGTATCAACGCAACAGATGGCATGCAACTGCATTTTTCCCCGATAGGAAATATTCCTTTTAAAAACGATGAACAAATTATCCTTTTCCGCATTGTGCAGGAAGCCTTGCAAAACGCCATTAAACATGCTAACGCCAAGAATATTCATATAAACTTTACAGAAAATGCTAGCTTGTTCTCCATTTCTATTGTGGATGACGGGCAGGGAATGATGGAAAACTATCCAACTAAATCAGGCACAGGCATAACTAATATGCGATACAGAGCCGAATTATTGGGTGGCAACATTCAGTGGCAGTCAGATAAAAAGGGCACTTCTGTTATTATTCAGCTACCTATAGAACCCATATAACATGATTAAAATTGGCATTGCAGACGACCACCAGCTATTCGTCAAATCACTTGGGCTCATGCTGGCTACTTTTTACCATTATCAAGTGGTAGTGGAAGCCGCCAATGGCAAAGACCTAATGGGAAAAATGAAAGCATTGAAAGATGAGCCAGATATTATGTTGTTGGATGTAAACATGCCACAAATGAACGGGTTGGAAACTGCCCAGTGGCTTACTGAACACTATCCTGCCATTAAGCTTGTAGCCCTTTCCATGAACGACGATGATCACACCATTATTGAAATGGTCAAAGCTGGTTGCTGTGCCTATTTATTGAAAGATACCCATCCTAACGAACTCGAAAAAGCCCTTAACGAAATTGCAGCCAAAGGCTATTATAATGGCGATGCCAGCAATATCAATTTCAGGCGACTACTTCAATCACATGCAAAAACAGAAGCCCTAAACCTCACAGAAAGAGAGAAGCAATTCTTGCAACATGCATGTAGCGACATGACTTATAAACATATTGCTAGTCTAATGGGTGTGAGCGAACGCTCTGTAGATGGTTACCGGGAAAATCTCTTTGTTAAATTCAATGTGCAGAGTAGGGTTGGATTATGCTTGGAAGCCGTTAGGAGGCAGTTGGTAGCCCTCTAGCGAATCAAGTTCTTATAATCCGTATTATAAACAATAATTAACCTTGTTTAAGGATATTCTTTTCCCTTTTACTTATGAGGAATTTCCCGCTTATAGTGGGTAAAATTCCATTACTTCCCTTTAACCAGTCTACTAGGTTTGTAGCATTAATATAATGCTATAAACTATCAAATTATGATGACCTTAAACAAGAAAATCCTAATAGCTGTTTGTGCAGGTGTGTTGGTAATCATTATTGCTTTTGCCATCATATATTGCTGCAAGAAAAAAGGGGATGCAAACAATAATCTTGATGAATTGACCATTGCTATGTTTGATCAGGACAATCCTGCTACTGCGAGGGATTTTCTGGCCAAATTGAAGAGGGATTATGAGTCTGCAAAAAAGGAAAATGATTATATAGACAGGATAAGCAGGCTAGCAGAAGATGCTAAAGCAAATGCTACACGTATTGATATCCCATCTGCAAAAACTATTTCGGACAATTACCGCTCTGCAGATGTTGTAAATGATTTTTTAACACGGTTGTCCGTTAGTGTTTTGTTTCCAGATCAAGATAAATCTAATGCCTACACCCGTAATTATGATGATGCACCAAGTAATACCGAACGGTTATTCCAGTCTGTCAGAACCAATTACAGTTCCTTCCTAATTAACATACTTACAGCTAGGGCAGGTTTTAACCTGTATGAAATTAGCCAATATACACAGTTGTATGATATCTATGCACCCAAATATGGCATTCGGGACAGTAGCAAGCTTAGGCTTGATTCAGCATTGCTTAGTGCCATTAAAACAGCGGCTGTAGATTTTATCAACGGTTTTCAGCAGAACCTTCAGAAAGACAAGATACTGGTAACGGAAAAAATTGTAAAGGCAAATAATGAGTTCAATGTACAGCTAACTAAATATAAGCAAACAAGGATGGATGTCAGTGGCACAGCTATTTATGTGGGTATTGGTGCTTTTGTTATTACTGCATTGACTATGTATATTGTGGGGCTATATTACAGGGACCGCATAAGGGAAAGGGCTGCCGATCCCAATGATCCAGTCACACAGGAAGATGTAAAATTGAGCATGTGGTATTCTGTGTACATCATAACCGTTTTATTGTTGATTATTACCATTTTTATTCTAGGCCTTGCGAAGTTCCTGACAGAAAACTCATTGGCTGCTTTGCTTGGTGGAATAGCAGGTTATGTGTTGAATGGCAAACAGCCAGATGCTAACAAACCAGTGCCATCTCCTAGACCTAGTTAGGTTCTTCAACTCCCTATCCTTAAAATACAATCAGTTTACTTCATTTCGATTCAAGGCCCTGTGTTTTTATAGAGACTTATTTAATTGTAATAGTCGCCCCAAGTAGGCTAAGGCTTATGAGGCCAATGTATGGCTATGTTTTTCGCTTCATCATTGATTATTAACAACTAAAAAGCCGCAACTTTCGCTGCGGCTCCCACCCACCATTAGACTCAAATCCTACAGCGTAGCCTTGTGGGCCGTGATACTTGCGGCAAAATCATCCATTGCCTCTATATCCTGTTGGTTGCGGAATAGCTCAAGCTGGTTTTCCACTTGGGCCAGTGAACCATAATCGTACTTCTTGTTGGTAAGCATTGCCTGCCTCCACTCAAGTTTTTTCTGTTTGGCAATGGCGTCACGCTTGTCCCTGCCCTCGGGCAAGCCAGCAATTTTGTCCGCCATGGGTTCCAAGTCTGTGGTTACTGACTGCAGTTCAGCGGTCAGTTCCACACCAGTGGTACTGTAAATGGTTTGTGAATGTTCAAGGAGCAATCTGCGGTACAGCAAATTCTCCTTTTCCTTGGCCGCCATGGCCAACAACGCATCGCAATCTGCAACCGTTGTTAAAGAACCGACATTGTAATTCATCTTTTTTAATTTAGATGGTTAAATAATACATCGAATGTATAAGGGCCGAATGCGGAAAAAATCAAGTTGCAACAGGCTCAAAAATCCTTTGGGAAACTGTTAACAAGGCATATGCAAATGCACTGTTAAAAAACAAGTTTCAAGGCTTCCTCTGCTTCATAGGCCAATGCGTTTATCTTTAGCCTTAACGTAGCCTGTGCACCAGGTCCATACTGCTCCATCTTCTTCAAGGTTTCCATTTCCTGCAGTTCCATATTCACCCTATCTAATTTGTCAGTTTCACTATCACCTAATTGACTTAATGTGTAGGCTACCATTCTTAGTGATCGGATACAGTTTTCACATTGCTCTTGCATCCATTTCATTTGAATCTCTGCTTGTTGCACCTGCCTCCTGCAGTCCTTGGAACGCCTATTCAGCAAGGCCCGCTTCTCTACGGCCTGCTGCTGCAGTTCTGCTAAACTGTTTGCAGTTGGCTGGATGGGCAGGTTCTTAAGTGCAGCTTCCAACTGTTCCAATTTGGCGATGGCATGTAAGGGGAGTGTACGGTTACCTATTTCCACCATGCTTAGCATGACACGGCTAATACCCAGATAAACTGCCATTCTTTCCTGTGGCATACTCAATGATTCCCTGATTGTTTTTACATCGCTCATAAAAGTGTTTTTCCAATGATGAAAAAAATGTGGCAAAATTTTTTGTGGCATTTTCAATTGCCACGTTTTTAATTGCCACATCGGTGTGGCAATTTTTTTGTGACAATTTAAATTGCCACATTTTTATTTGCCACATTAACAACGCATTGCTTAACGAATACCCCATTACGGATGTAGGTTTTGCAAACAGATGTTGAGTAAAAGTTGGTCAATAAGGCTGAACTTTTATTTGATGATAGGTTGCGTAAGAAAAACAGCGATGGATGTGTGCTTTCGACAACAAATGAAAGATGATATAAATAGAAAGCGTGGACATTTTGGGCGGCTGGTGTATTTGCAGGGTTGAAGCATAGCAGTAAGTTTTAAGTGGGTGGTTGCTTGGTGCTGCAATAAAAATAACTATATGTTTAATAGGAATAACGGTACCAAAGCTATTTTAACTTTTCATAATGAATTGAGCATCTATTCAATGATTGGCTAAACCGTTGAAGTTTCTAGATTATATTTTAAAGTAACCTCTAAGGCCCAGATCCAAAACTTATATGGAAAATAATGAAGTGAGGTTGCAAACGGTACCTAGAACGATAACCTTTCTTATTGGAAGCCCTTACGCGAAGCCCCCAATCAAATACATCCAACCATTTTCCCATCTTTTTGCAACCCCTTAACATCAATCCCAAAATTTTTCTTGTCTACTTATGTAAATTTCCTTTTTCCTGCATCTTACACTTCAGCCAAAAAACTACTTATGCCACGCATCCTCTTCAGTTTTGCCTGCTTGATAATGGTTTATGCCTGTACGCATACCAATAAAGTGCACACTTCTTTACCGAATGCCATACCGGTGCTTAAAGTAAAAAACGATACGGGTGTTGGTACGTTGCAAGTTTCCAAACTGTCCATAGACGTAACGGTAACGGGCGACATGGCCACCACAGTTTTTGATATCACATTTACCAATCCGCTCGACAGGGTACTCGAGGGTGAGTTTGAATTTCCATTGGCTGATGGCCAGAACATCAGTAGGTATGCACTGGATATGAACGGGCAATTGCGGGAAGGCGTTGTTGTGGAGAAGGAGAAGGCAAGGGCAGCTTATGAAAATACCATTCGGCAGAATATTGATCCGGGACTGGTGGAAAAAACAAAGGGCAACAATTTCCGGACACGCATTTATCCCATCCCTGCCAAGGGAGTAAAGCGTGTGGTGATTGGCGTGGAGCAGCAACTGGCCATTGCAGGGGGTGAGTTAACCTACCAGTTGCCCCTTTACTTAAAAGAACAATTAAGCCAGTTCAGCATACAGACAACCGTGCAGGGAGCAACGGCAGCACCAACATTGATAGACAATGAACTGACAGGTTTCCGATTTGCACAGTCCAATAATAACTGGCAGGCAAAATTTGAATCCAATGGTTTTTTGCCCAATAATACCGTTGCTTTTTCCATTCCTTTTAATAGTAAGGAGGGCTCCGTATTTACCGGACCTTACCATCAGGCAACAGCTTTCTATATTACTACTGCACTACCTAGCAACTATCAAGAAAAAACTGCGGCACCATCTGCATTACTGTTATGGGATGTATCAGCTTCGGCTGCTGCAAGGGACATGAAGAAGGAAATAGCATTGATGGAAAAATATGCGGAAGCGGTAAGGAATCAGCATATTACGCTTGTTCCGTTCCATATTGCTGCACAGCAGCCAGAAAGTTTCGAGATAAAAAATGGCAGGGCAACAGAACTGTTTAAAAGGTTGAAGGAGCTACAGCCAGATGGCGGTACCCAGTTGGGAAGTATTGACCTAAAAAAATATACGGCAGATGAGTGCATATTGGTAACGGAGGGCCTTTCCACTTTTGGTAAGGATGAAATGGCTTTTTCCAATATACCCGTTACTGTCATCAATTCTTCTCCCTCTGCAGGTCATAGCTACCTTAAATGGGTGGCCCTGCAAACCAATGGCAGGTATATTGATTTGAGCAGTATGGCATTGGAAGATGCTGCCAACAATATGCTGCAAGAACCCATGCACTTTATAAAGGCAAGCTACAGCAACGATGAAATAGAAGAACTATACCCATGCACTACCAATCATGGCGGTTTTTCCATTGCTGGTCTGTTAAAGAAACCATCTGCCACCATTACGCTCCATTTCGGTTATGGCAATAATATTACCCGTTCACAAAACTTTATTGTTAAGGAGGATGCTGAAGGTTTGGGCACTATCAAAAAAATTTGGGCTTCGCTCAAAATAGCCACATTGGACATGCAGTACACAAAAAACAAGGATGCCATTACTACCCTTGGTAAGGAGTTTTCCATTGTTACGCAAAACACTTCCTTGCTGGTGCTGGACAGGGTGGAAGATTATGTGCAGTATGAAATAGAACCACCTGCGGAACTGCAAAAGGAATATTACAGTTTATTGGAGGGGAAGCACAAAAAGGAAAAACTGGAAAAGGACGAAGTGTACAATGGTGCACTGGCAGCCATGAAAGGCATGAAGGAATGGTGGGGCAAAAAATACAGTGGAAGAAAGGTAACACTTGATAGGGATGGAGAGGAACGTGCAGATACAGCAACCTATGTCAACAGTACGTTTTTAGGCAATACACATTTTAGTAGTGCGTTGACTGCATTGGATTCTTCTGCTGCATCTGTTTCTGCCAACTCAACTATGAGTTATCTTTTTTCTACAAGTGATGCAGTTGCTGAAACACGATACAGTGCGACAACTTTTAAGTCAGAAGAAATGGAATTGACTGCATTGAATAAAGCAGATGCCAAAAAGCCTTCTGTCATGGCAGCAGACATAGAACTGAATGTATGGAAGCCCGATATGCCCTATTTAAAGCAACTGGAAAAAACAGCCCCTGCCAATTACTTTGCAGCATACCTTTTATTGAAAAAAACGTACCAATCACAGCCTTCTTTTTTTGCAGATGTAGCCAGGTTCCTTTTTGAAAAGAAACAACATCAATTGGCTTTGCAGGTGCTGTCCAATATCAATGAAATGAAACTGGAAGATGCAGAACTGCTGAGGGTGGTAGCCAATGAATTGCTGGAATTTGGTGAAAGTGAACTGGCTGTGCAAACATTTAAGGACATACTGGAAATAAGGGGTGAACACCCGCAATCTTACCGTGACCTTGCCTTGGCAGAAAATGAAGCAGGGTATTATGATGAAGCGGTACGCTTGCTGTACAAAGTAGCCACTGAATCATGGGATAGCCGTTTTGGTGAAGTGCAGCAAATTGCACTGAATGAAATGAATGCCATTATCAGTGCACATCCTTCAGTAAATACCAAGGGTATTAATACAAAATTGATTGCCGCCATGCCAGTGGATGTAAGGATTGTGATAGGGTGGAGTACCGACAACTCGGATATAGATCTTTGGGTAACTGACCCCAGTAAGGAAAAATGCTATTATGGCCATTCCGAAACTTCCAACGGAGGCAGGATATCCCGTGACGTAACGCAGGGTTTTGGCCCCGAAGAATACAGCATTAAAAAAGCTCCCAATGGCAAATACTTGGTAGAAGTTAATTTCTTTGGCGATAGGCGTCAAACATTGGGAGGACCTGTTACTATAAAAGCAGAGCTGTTTACCAATTTCGGTAGACCCAACCAGAAAAGGGAAACAATTAATTGCAGGGTAGCAGGCAATAAGGAGGTAATTAGGATAGGCAGTCTTATCATGTAGGCGGTAAAACGCTTGTTTCACACAAGACAATGTTAAAGAGACCCAACTAAGGATGAAAGTGTAAAATATATTCATAAACAAGTTGGCTAATACTTTAAAACCAATATTTTTGGCAAAACAAATCATTCTAAAACACACCAGTCAATTATGAAAAAGATGAAAATTTTGGCACTTTCTGCTCTTCTTGCTTTTACAGGTATTGCTGCCAATGCACAGAAGTTTACTGAAGGGGACACCAAACTTAGTTTCCTCAATGGACAAACAAAGTTGAACATTGAGTACAACTATGACAAAATGATGGTTGGCGACAAGACAGAAGCCCAGTACATCAAGGAAAAGAAAGCAGCATACGATGCAAAGGAACCAGGTAAGGGAAAACGTTGGGAAGAGAAATGGATTGCTTCAAGAAAAAGTTCTTATGAATACATGTTTGAAGAATTGTTGAACAAACTTTTGGAAAAAGAAAACACAGGCATGAACAGTGCCCAAAAAATAACTGATGCAAAATATACATTGGTTGTAAAAACTGTTATGACTGATCCTGGTTTCAATGCAGTGGTGATGAAAAAAAATCCAAAATGCGAATTTGAAATCAGCTTCATTGAAACGGCTACCAAAAAAGTAGTTGCTAAAGGTGAACTAAAAGCTTCTGGTGTTTTAATGGGTGGTAGTGATTGGGATTTTGACCCAAGCAACAGCATTAAAGAGTGCTATGCAAAAGCAGGAAAGGAAGTAGGAAAAAGCATTGGTAAAGCAATAGGGAAATAATAATTGCATAACCTATATTTTAAAAAGCCGCATGTGTAAAAATATGTGGCTTTTTAAATGCTATTTATGAAGAGATATCTTGACAAAAAAATATTCTTTTACACCCAACATGCAATTATGAAAGAGATTAAAATTTTAGCACTTTCGGCAGTTCTTGTTTTTACAGGTCTTGCAGTTAAAGCCCAGCATTTTGAAGGTGGTGCAACATTTGCTTTTCTTATTGGACAAACAAAATTGAACGTTGAGTACAATTATGATAGCATGATGGTTGGTGACAAAACAGAAGAGCAGTATATCAAAGAAAAGAAAGCAATTTACGAAGAAAGGGAACAAGGTAGGGGGAAGCTTTGGGAAGAAAACTGGATTAACGCAAGAAAACTTATTTATGAACCTAAGTTTGAAGAATTGTTGAATAAATATTTAGGCAAGGGGAAAGCAGGCATTACTGCTGGCCAAAAAGTAAGTGATGCAAAATATACAATGTTGGTAAAAATGGTTTCTATAGATATAGGGTTCAATGCAATAAGGTTTAGTAATCCTTCACGTTGCTTGTTCGAAATTACCTTTATGGAAACAGACACAAAAAAATTGGTTGCAAAAGGAACGTTGAAGGCTGAAGGGGCAGCAGGCTTTGATGTTAGCCAAAGTGGGGGTATGAGAGAGTGCTATGCCAAAGCTGGGCAGCTAATAGGAAGAAACATTAGTAAAACAGTAGGCAAATAGTTAACATTGCTTTCAATTTTTAAAGGCCACATGTATAAAAGCATGTGGCTTTTTTATGTTTTCACAGTAGGGAGAAGTCGTGTAACCATAAAAAACTTTTTTCGTTAAAAGCTTCCAAGAATCTTGATGGCATGATGGTTGTAACTTAATGCAACTTAAATTCGTTCCAACTACTGATTATGAAGTCAACTTTCTTCCTTTTACTATCTATTATTACTGTAAATGCCTTTGCGGCAATCGTTTCAGGCACTATCACCGAAAAAAACAGCCAACCGCTACCTTTTGCATCTGTATTGATTAAAGGTACTGCACAGGGAACTACCGCTAACAGTAAGGGTTATTACAGCCTGCAATTGCCAACAGGCAACTATACCCTGGTTTGCCAACATGTAGGTCATCGTACAATAGAGAAAAGAATCAGTGTCAACAAAGAGGATATTGCCATCGACTTTGAACTGGAGGAACAGCAATACAATATTTCCGGCGTTGTGGTAAAGGCAGGCCGTGAGGATCCAGCTTATGAAATCATCAGGAAAGCAATTAAGAAGCGTCCTGAATACTTAAATGAAATAAAGAAGTTCCAATGCGAGGTCTATATAAAAGGGCAGTTGCAGTTAAGGGACTACCCTAAAAAATTCCTTGGCCAAACGGTGGATTTTGAGGACGGTGATACCAGCAAACGCAAAATCATGTTCCTATCTGAGTCATTGGCCCGTTACTCTGTTGATGAACAAAATGGGAAAAAAGTGGAAGTGCTGTCAACAAAAGTAAGTGGTAACAGTGACGGTTTCGGCTTCAGCAATCCCATGATTATATCTTTCTATGAAAACATCATCATGCCGGGAGGGAACCTTAACCCCCGTGGCTTTGTTTCGCCTATTAGCAACAATGCACTGAACTTTTACAAATACAAATTCGAGGGTACTTTCTTTGAAAATGGCAAGGAAGTAAGCCGCATAAAAGTAATTCCCAAAAGAAAATACGAGCCGCTTTTTAATGGCTATATCAATATCATAGAAGACGAATGGCGTTTGCACAGTGTGCAGCTTACCATATTGAAGGAACAGCAAATGCAGCTATTTGATACGGTGCATATCGAACAGATATATGTACCGCTGAAAAATGTTTGGGTCATAAAGCAGCAGGTCATTTATCCCGCAGGCAAGTTCTTCAATTTTGATTTCTTTGGAAGCTTTGTGCAGGTATATGACAAGTTTGATATTGAGCCTGTCTTCAATAAAAAATTCTTCGGCAACACGATTATGAAGTTTTTTGACAGCAGCAATAAAAAGACAGCTGCTTACTGGGACAGCATTAGGCCCATTCCATTGCTTGACAATGAAGTAAGGGACTACAAGAAAAAAGATAGCCTTGAACAAGCAAGAAAGGACCCGAAATACCTTGATTCATTGGATAGGATAAGGAACAAGGTGAAGCTTTTCTCCCTTATCATTTCGGGCAAAACATTCAGCAACCAAAAGAAGAAATCGAGTTTCTCCATTGACCCGTTAATAAGTATGATCAACTACAACACAGTTGAGGGAGGGGTTGTAAATGTTTCTCCCAATTATACAAAGAGTTTTGATGGCAGGAGGTCGCTTCATTTAAGTCCTAATTTCAGATATGGCTTCAGCAACCACCACTTTAATGCACACCTTACTGGCAGCTATAATTTTGGGAAGAAATATGCCAGTAGTCTTTCCTTCTCCGGTGGCAAAAGGGTTTGGCAGTTCAATAATGCACAGCCCATTACACCAAGGGCTAATACAGTATCAACACTTGAATTCAGCCGTAACTACTTAAAGATTTATGAGGCATGGTTTGGTAGGGTCGGTTATTCAGTAGGGGTAGGAAGCGGTTTTACGCTCTATGGTAATTTTCAGTTCCAGGACAGGATGCCACTTGAAAATTTGGCCGACCCAACCAAGTGGAGAAACTACAAGGACAGGCCATTCACGCCAAACTTTCCAACAGAATTAACAGCAGTGAACATGGTACGCAACCAGGCTTCCATATTGAACATCGGTGCATCATGGAGACCGGGTACCAAATACATTGAAATGCCCGATAGGAAAATAGCATTGCGTTCAAAGTACCCCACATTGAACGCTTCCATGACACAAGGCATTAAGGGCCTGTTTGGTAGCGATGTGGATTATACTAAATGGAACTTTTCCCTTAGCGATAACCTGAACTTGAAACTGGGTGGCCGTTTCAGCTATAGGGCAGCCATAGGCGGCTTCATCAGCAAGAAAAGTGTGTTCATTCCCGATTACCAGCATTTCACCGGAAACAGGACAGGTATTGCATCACCTTACCTAAGCAGTTTCCAGTTGGCACCTTATTATAAGTTAAGCAATACCGCACCGTTTTACTCAACCCTTTTTGCTGAGTACCATTTGAATGGATTGCTGACCAATAAGATTCCGTTATTAAGAAAGTGGAACTGGTTCTTTGTAGTGGGTGGCAATGCCTTTTACGTAAGCCCATTGAACAATTACTATGAAGCCATGTTCTCCATAGAAAATATTCTTAAAGTTATCCGTGTGGACTTTGTACAGGGCTTCTTGCCATCTGGCGGCAGGACAAGTGGTATAAGGGTTGCCTTGCCGGGCTTCCTAAGCAGCAGGAGAGAGGATTGATGATTCCAGTTCAGACAGGCGGTTGAGGATATTATAGACTGTTTGGTCCTTCACCCTTGCTGGCAAATACCCATCCACTACCTTATCCGTCCAGATGATGTAAGTAAGGTGCTTCAACAGTTTGTCAATTGTTGTGTTTGCAAACAGCAATTTGTTGTTACTGTACTGGCTTGCTTCAAGATGAATAGTAATGTAATTATTGTCAGCAAGCTCGTAGGAGCAAAAAGTATTCACCAGCGTATCAATCATATTGCTGTAATGCACTTCATGATTCTTAACAGTTATATGGAGGGACTCAAGCCATGAAATTTTATCTTGGGCAAAATCTTCTTTCAAAGCAATGATTTGCTTGATGCCTTTTAGCTGCGTATCTGATATGTAGGTTTCCTTGATTGACATTGGAATGCTAAAGTAATTCTGTATAAGCAGGCAGTACTTATTGTCCACCTATTTTATAGGCATTTTAAGTTAGAGCTTAAAGATGTATTAATAAGCTAAGCCCTCTGTAATAGGGCATTTCTTTGAAGGCATCTAAGTTTAGCTACCCCAAAAAAGCGAAGCTTTTTAACCTTCGTGCCTTCGTGGCAAAAATGCTCGCTGCCAATTTCTGGTAATGACTCAGTTGAAAAATCGGAATGTCAGCCAGAGCCCAGTGGAAGGCGATTTGTATTGTAATTCTAATTTGGTTTCGATAAGCTCAACCTGACAATAATTTCAAACTGAGTCACTACCTAATCTCGGCTTCCTTTGCACTCTCCAATCCACCACTTATTTTTGCAGTAAAATTTTGCCCGTCCTGCAAACGGGTTCATTATTCATTGGAACATAGCTTCTTTAAGTCCTTCGCCTTGGGAGAGGGATTTAGAATGAGGCCATGTCAGAAATTTTAAACTATGCCAGTACTGCACAATAAGGTCAGCAATGAAGAGCTGAAGCAAAAGTTAATGGAAGAAACAGAGCCGAGGACCACCATAAGTTTTTATTATTATTTCGCCATTCAGAACCCACAGGAATTCAGGGATTATCTCTACAAGAATTTGGATGCACTCAAAGTATTTGGAAGGATATATGTGGCCAAAGAGGGTATCAATGCACAGATAAGCGTACCGTCCTCCAACTTTGAAAGTTTCAAACTATTCCTTTATTCCATCGAATCATTAAACGGCATCCGCTTAAATGTTGCGGTGGATGGTGACGCCCACTTGAACGACCCAGTCGGGCAGGGCAAAAGCTTTTGGGTACTCAAAATAAAAGTCCGTGAAAAAGTTGTTGCAGATGGCATTGAAGACCCGGCTTTCAGCATGGAAAACAAAGGCCGATATGTGAATGCTGGACAGATGAACAAATTGCTGCAAGATGATAAAACAGTAGTGATTGACATGCGTAACCACTACGAGTTTGAAGTGGGGCATTTTGACAAAGCGATAGAAATTCCATCGGATACCTTCCGTGAACAGTTGCCCATGGCTGTTGACATGATGAAGGGGAATGAAGACAAGAACATCATCATGTACTGCACAGGTGGCATACGTTGCGAGAAAGCCAGTGCATATATGCTGCACCAAGGCTTCAAGAATGTCTTCCACTTGGAAGGTGGCATCATTAACTATGCACAGCAGATAAAGCAGCAAGGACTTGAAAGTAAGTTCATCGGTAAGAATTTTGTGTTTGATAATAGGTTAGGGGAGAGGATTACGGAAGATGTAATTGCTAAATGCCACCAGTGTGGAAAGCCATGTGATACCCATACCAACTGCAAAAACAATGGTTGCCACTTGCTCTTTATTCAATGCAGTGAATGTGCATCCAATTTTGATGGGTGCTGCAGTGTTGAATGCAAGGACACCATTCACTTGCCGGTGGAAAGGCAAAAAGAAATCCGCAAGGGCGTGGAGAATGGGGTGATGGTTTTTAATAAAAGCAAATCCAGGCTAAGACCCAAATTAAATGAATAAATAATTTGGATATTGAATTTTAAATGTTGAATTGAAGTGTGCCGCATTCAAAACACATCATTTAAAATTCAACATAATTATTTTGAAACCCATTTCAAGCAAACAGGATTTGGTACACTTATTTGGTAACCTGTTGCACTAAGCAAGCCTGTTTGTATATCCCTTTTAAAAACCACCACATTGTCTGTCACTTGATTGGCCACCAAGAGAAAATTACCTGTTGGGTCCAATGAAAAATTCCTTGGTACTTCGCCCATGGTTGATTGGTGTGCAACCAAACGTAGTTTGCCTGTCTCCGCATCAATGGAGAAAATACCAATACTGTTTGATGAACCTCGGTTGCTGGTATAGAGAAATTTTCCATCGGGCGAAACATGGATGTCAGCAGCACCTGAAGGGCCCTTGTAATCAGCAGGAACAGAGGAAATTGTTTGGATGGAAACAGCCTTATGATCTTCCTCTTTAAAGACAGTTACCGTATTGCTCAATTCCTCTATCAAGTAAACAATCTTTTTGGTAGGGTGAAGGTCAATATGCCTTGGGCCTGCACCGGGGGCAGCTTCAAAGAAGGGTACTTCTGGTGTTGTTAATTTACCTGTGGTCTCATCAAATCGATAGAACATCACTTTGTCAATACCCAAGTCCTGCACAAACAATAGCTTATTGTCCGGTGAAAAAGATGCTGAATGTGCATGTGGGCCAGCCTGCCGCTTTTCATCTTTACCCTTACCAGTATGTTGAATTACTTGTGAGGGGGCATCCAATGTTCCATTGGCATTAATAGGCAATACTGCAAAGCTCCCATCAGAATAATTCGCTGCTGCCAACCATTTGCCAGTCTTGTCAATACTTACATAGCATGGATGCTTGCCACCAGATGATTGGGTACTGATTTCCTGCATCGCCCCATTCTTTTTATTGAAGGAAAATGCGGAAACGCTACCTGTCGTGGTAAATCGGGTGCTGTCTGCTTTTTCGTTTACGGCATATATAAATTTTTCATTGGGAGCAACAGCCAAGTAGGATGGGTTGGATGTTTTTGCCTTATTTGCCAAAGAGCAGGAGCCGTCCTTTGTATTGAAATTATATACATAAATACCTTCGCTCTTACCAGAAGTATAAGTGCCTATCAACAAATAATAATCTTTGGCTTCCTGTGCATGCAAATGAAATGCAGCAGCAATAAATATTGCTACAAGTAAAAACTTATTGAAGGTTTTCATAAGGCGATAAGTTAGTTTAAGTTATTCAACGCCTCAATAATTCTGTTATAAGTTTCATCATCATTGAGTTCCTTGGGTACAAAGCTTTTACCAATTACTTTTTCATATAGCTCAATATACCTTTTGGAAATAGTGCCCACCCACTCATCATCCATCACAGGAACGGTTTGCCCCTCCTTGCCCATAAAGTGATTAGCGATTAACCATTCACGGACAAACTCCTTGCTCAACTGCTTCTGCCTTTCGCCAGCCGCCTGCCTTTCCTCAAAACCATCCGCATAGAAATACCTTGATGAATCGGGTGTATGTATTTCATCCATCAAGTAAACAGTATCACCAATTTTGCCAAACTCATATTTGGTATCCACCAGAATCAAACCCTGCTTAGCTGCAATTTCCTTTCCCCTTGCAAACAATTGCAGGGCATATTTTTTCAATACAGCCCAGTCATCGGCAGATGCCAAACCTTGTGCAATAATTTCTTCCTTGCTAATGTCTTCATCATGCCCTTCACTTGCCTTGGTACTTGGGGTAATAATAGGCGTGGGGAAATAATCATTTTCTTTCATCCGTTCTGGCATCGTAACGCCACATAGCATCCTTGAACCGCTTGAATAGGTTCTCCAAGCATGGCCAGTCAAATTGCCCCTAACCACCATTTCAATTTTAAATGGTTCGCACCTCTTTCCTATTGAAACATTGGGTGCAGGCGATACAAGCAACCAGTTGGGGCAAATATCTTTTGTGGCATCCAGCATATAAGCTGCAATCTGGTTAAGAACCTGCCCCTTAAAAGGAATGGGTCTTGGGAGTATCACATCAAAAGCAGAAATCCTGTTGCTTGCTACCATAACAAGCAAGTCGTCCTTAATGGAGTAAACATCTCTAACCTTGCCGCTATAAAAATTGGTTTGTTGGGGGAATTGAAAATTTGCCATGCACAAAAATAAGATGCCGTTCAATTATAACAGGCTTTCACTTTGAGCATAATAATAATTCTACTAACACCATGGGGAAAATAAAAATTTTACTAACAAATTAACAATCACTATTTTGCTATACAATTCATTTAAAAACTTGCCTTTATGAGAAAGCTTAAACCCTTAATGCTGCTGTTTGCTATGTGTGCTTTTGCACTTTCGACATTTGCCCAGCAATCAGTAACCGTTTCAGGTAGCGTTAAAAACAGTATGTCCAAGGAAGCCGTTTCCGCAGTATCAGTAACCATTAAAGGAACTTCCTATGGAACATTTACTGATGATAAGGGCGATTTTAAAATTACAACTGCTCAAAAACTTCCTTTTACACTAGTGTTCTCCTCTGTTGGATATGCTGACAAAGAAGTGTCCGTAACAACCAACAATCAAGTAATCAATGTGGAATTTGAAACCAAATTCGCCATGGGTGAAGAGGTGGTAGTAGCTGCATCAAGGGTAGCGGAGAAAATTCTCGAATCGCCTGTATCCATTGAAAGGATGGGGCAATCAGCCATTAAAAATGCTGCTGTTCCCAACTATTATGATGCCTTGGCCAACTTTAAAGGAGTTGACCTGACTACATCAAGCATTAACTTTAGAACATTGAGCACCCGTGGTTTCAATGGAAGCGGAAATCTCCGCTTGAACCAATTGATTGACGGTATGGATAACCAAGCTCCAGCTTTGAACTTTTCTGTTGGAAGCATCATTGGTTTAACTGAACTGGATGTAGACAATGCAGAATTATTGCAGGGTGCATCATCTGCCTTATATGGTTCTGGTGGCATGAACGGTACATTGTTGCTAACAAGCAAAAGTCCTTTTAAATACCAAGGCCTTAGCTTTCAAATAAAACAAGGCATCAACCACGTTGACAAAGCCCAACGCAGTGCTGCACCTTTCTACGATTGGTCAATGCGTTGGGGCAAAAAAATATCTGAAAAATTTGCTTTCAAAATCTCCGCCCAAATGACGCAAGCACAGGATTGGCAGGCAAGTGATGCCACCAATTTATTAAGGAACAATGTATTGAGCAAAACAACTGGCGGCACTAGGGACACGGATCCTAACTATGATGGGGTGAATGTTTATGGTGATGAAGTAAGCCAGAACATGCAGTATTTGGCCAGATTGGGCTTGGCTTCAAACTTTGGTGCCTTGGTTGCCAGTGGTGCCATTACGCCAGCTCAAGTAACAGCTATTTCAGGGGGGCTAAATTCTATTGCTTCATTGGGATTGCCTTATGCCAATTCATTGGCAGCCGTAAATGGTACCCCTAGTTTGGCACCCTTCGCTGCATTTTTCCCAACTGTTTTTTCTATCAATAGGGGCTATTATAACCAAAGTGTTAGCCGTACAGGTTACGACGAAAAAGATTTGGCAAACTACAATGCTTACAACGTAAAACTATCAGGTGGTTTGTACTATAAAATCAATGATAAAATAGAAGCATCCATTCTTGGTTACTGGGGCATTGGTACCACTGTTTATACAGGTATAGACAGGTACAGTTTGAAGAACTTTAAACTGGGCCAGTACAAAGCAGAAGTAAAAGCAAAGAACTGGTTCTTGAGGGCTTATACAACCCAAGAAAACTCGGGTGATTCTTATGCAAACACCATCACTGCTGTACAAATGGACAGGATGTGGAAATCCGATGGTAACTGGTTCTCACAGTACCTTACCACATATACTGGTGCCATGTTGAGCTCTGGAGGCAATACTGTCGCTTCAAATGCTGCTGCTAGAACTGCTGCAGATGCTGGCCGTTATTTACCGGGTTCACAAGCTTTCAAGGATGCTTTCAATACCGTAACTGGTACATCCATCACCAATAATGGTGGTTTGTTTGCTGATAAAAGCGGCATGTACCATTTTGAAGGTCAATACAACCTTGCTGACAAAATAAAAGTAGTAGACCTATTAGTAGGGGCGAGCTACAGGATTTATCACCTTAATTCAGGCTCTACCATTTTTGCAGATAACAATGCTGCATTTGGAACTGGGAATATTAATATCAAAGAGTATGGCGGTTACCTTCAGTTGGGAAAAAAGCTACTAAACGATGTTCTGAAACTAACAGGTACCATCCGTTACGACAAGAATGAAAACTTCGAAGGTAGGTTCACGCCAAGGTTAACAGCTTCTGTAAAAGTGGCCAAAGACAACAATATTCGTTTGTCTTATCAAACAGCTTATCGATTCCCTTCAACACAGGACCAATGGATTAACCTGAACAGTCCCAGTGCTACATTGGTTGGTGCCTTGCCAATCTTCAACACTGTTTATAATTTTAGCGGAAACCCTATTTACACTGCGGAGAGTATCAATGCTTATAGGGCCAAGTTTACTGCAACTGGTACACCAGACCCAACAGTACTGGTTAAAGGGAGCTTCAATAGCATCAAACCAGAATCTGTACAATCATATGAGATTGGGTACAGGGGCGTAATTGCAAAAAAACTATTAGTGGATGCTTACTACTACTATAGCTCATACAAAAACTTCCTTGGAAAAGTAGCAGTAGGTAGGGGCAACAATGGTGCTGCCAGCTATGCCACTGACTTGTTGAGCCCTACTTCAACAACCAACTACTCTTTTGCATACAACACAACTGACCCTGTAAAAGCTACAGGTTGGGGCGTTAGTGCAGAATACCAATTGCCTGCCAATTTCACGGTAAACGCAAACGTTTCTGGTGATGAGTTGAAAGATGTTCAAGCTGGTGTAGTTTCCTTCTTCAACACACCCAAAATCCGTTACAACCTCGGATTGGGCAACACCAACTTGTTCAAGACCAATTGGGGCTTCAACATCATGTACAGGTGGCAGGATAAAGTAGATTGGGAAGGTACATTTGGCAGCGGTCAAATACCATCTTATGGCACAGTGGATGCACAATTGAGCTACCGTTTTGTAAAGGAAAAAGGCTTGTTGAAATTCGGTGCCCAAAACCTTTGGAACAAATACTACAGGAGTGCATTTGGCAATCCTAAAGTGGGTGGCTTGTACTATGTAAGCTATGGCTTCAACCTTTAATTTTGACTAGCATTTAATAAAGAAATCCCTTCCAATTTGGAAGGGATTTTTTGTTTACCACACTCTTATATGCCGGGAAGACGTAAGGCGGGAAACAACCTGTTCAACTTATCGTCTTACTAACTTCCCGGTAAAAATAAAAGCGAAGCTTTTCAACTTTGTGTTCTTCGTGGTAAAACCTTAGCAGTTACTTTTGCACCATGAAATACCAAGTTGGCGATGATATTATAGTGCTGCACAGCAATGAGGAAGGAAAAGTGGTGGAACTCATGAATGAAAAAATGGTCATGATTGAAGTTCGTGGCGTAAAGTTCCCTGCCTATATGGACCAGATTGATTTCCCTTATTTCTATAGGTTCAGCAAGAAAAAAGTGGTGGAAGAGAAGAAACCGGCCAAAGTCTTTATTGATGACATTCCAAGGGAGAAACCCAAACCAAACAACTTGAAAGTGGCCGATGGTGTATGGCTTTCCTTCGTACCGAAATTTGTACTGGATGATTTCAACGACGAAGTAGTTGACTCATTGAAAATACACCTTGTAAACAAAACAAATACTGCTTTCAACTTCAGTTACCACCAGCAGTTTTTTGGGGAGGATGCCTTTGCATTGCAAAGTGAAGTGGCAGGTTTCCATGATTTTTACCTGCACGATATTTCCTTTGCCTCCGTAAATGATAGTCCATCTTTCTACGTAGATTTCTCCTTGACCAATCCCGAGAAAAAGAAAGCACCCCATTTTGAAACATCCTTGAAACTGAAGCCCAAACAGGTTTTTAAAGGCATCGAGGAACTAAAAGAAAAGAACCAGCCAACTCTTTCCTATAAACTATTTGATGAATATCCCGACAGGATAGAAGAAGAAAGATTTGAATTGTCAGGGCTTGCCGCAAAAGGCTTTAAAGTATATGAAGCCAACAAAATTCGTCAAAACTTGGAGCCTGCAAGGTCTGTAGTTGATCTGCATATCGAAAAGCTAACCAACGACTGGAAAGGCCTAAGCAATTTTGAGATACTCACCATGCAGTTAAAGGAATTTGAAAAATGGTTCGACCTTGCTGTAGCCCATGTACAACCAAGTCTTGTTGTAATTCATGGCGTAGGCACAGGCAAATTGAAGGATGAAATCCACGAGATACTCAAAACAAAAAAGAAAGTAAAGTATTTCGTCAACCAGTATGATGCAAGGTTTGGCTATGGTGCCACGGAGATATTTTTTCAATATTAGTTAAGCGGCTATCAACCTTTGTTCTCCGTGCCTGTCTTAGAGAGCCTCAGACTGACAGTTATGTTGATGAAGGCGTAATGTTTAATAAACGAAATCGCCATTGTCATGCTGAGCCTGTCGAAGTATGATTGCCGAAAACGTTTAATAAACGAAAGTTTGATTGTCACACTTTGGCTCTAGAAGTGCGACCAACGTAGTCGTTCTCCGTGACCCGTCTTCGAGAGCCTCAGACTGACAGTTATGTTGGAAAGGGCGTAACGTTTAATAAACGAAATCGCCATTGTCATGCTGAGCCTGTCGAAGTATGATTGCAGAAAATTTTTAATAAACGAAAATTGATTGTCACATTGAGGCTCTCAAAGTGCGGCTAATGTAGCCGCTCTCCGTGACCCGTCTTCGAGAGGCATCAGACTGACAGCCTGTCGAAGGCTGCCTGCTGACAAAGGATGGTATGGTTACTGAAACAATCTTCCATAACAATTCCAATAAAACCCATCCCCATTCCTCCATAAAATAATACCTTGTTTATCCAATTGTCATACTATGCAGACAAGCAATGTCATCATTGTAGGAGCAGGGCCAACAGGTCTCATGCTTGCCAACCAATTAACACGCTTTGGCATTGACTACATCATCATTGACCAAAAAGCAGGACCAACAGACCAGTTCCGTGCATTGGTGGTACATGCAAAGAGCATGGAGATTTACCAGCAACTAGGCCTCAGTGCCCAGATATTGGCCAATGGGCAACCCAACGATGGATTGATGTTTTACAAAAAAGGCAAACTAGTCACTTCGCTAACGTTGACTAATCCCGGTGAAAACCTCACACCGTTTCCCTTTATGATGATGTACGAACAGAGTAAGAACGAAACCTTGCTGTACAATAACCTGAAAGCACAGAACAAAGAAGTGCAATGGAATACCCATATAGATGCCATAGAAAAAACGGATGGTGGTTATACCATCAAGGCCAACAGCAAAATGAAGCAATACATTTTCACTGCATCTACTTAATTGCATGCGATGGCAGCAAAAGCTTCATAAGGGACTTTTCACAAATGCCCTTTACTGGTGGCACCTACCTCAATGTTTTCTATGTGGTAGACACACATATAGATGCCAAGCTCAACCCAACCAAACTTTCGCTTTTCCTTTCCTCAAAAACCATTACCATGTTCTTCCCCATGAAGGGGGATGCCCATTTTAGGGCATTGGGCATCTTGCCCAAACAATACTATCACCACGACGAAATATCTTTTGAAGAAATATTCAATGAAGCAAAAAAAGAGATGGGTATGCCAGTGGAATTTCATGAAACCAGTTGGCTTTCCACCTACAAACTGCACCATAAAAAAGTGGAATGCTTTAGGAAGGATAATATCTTCTTTGTAGGTGATGCTGCACATGTACATAGCCCTGCTGGTGGCCAGGGCATGAACACAGGACTGCAGGATACCTATAACCTTGCTTGGAAATTGGCATTGGTACTGCAAGGGAAAGCAGGAGCCCATTTATTGGATAGCTACCATGAAGAAAGAAATCCCATTGCCAAGGACCTATTAAAAACAACCGATCGACTTTTTGCCGCCATGACAACAGAAAACGTTTGGTATGCTTTTATGCGTCTCCGCTTAATGCCCTTTTTCATACCTTTTATAAGCAAATCAAAATTCCTGCAAAAGCAATTGTTCCTAGCTGTTTCCCAAATACGCATCCACTATGCAGCCTCTTCGTTGTCAAAAGGGAAAGCTGGTAAAATAAAGGCTGGCAAAAGATTGCCTTATTTCTTTGTAACGCAACAGGGTACCGCCATATCCATTTATGATTTATTGCGGCAAACAACCACTGCACCGTTTACCGTGCTATCGTACAATATCACCGCAGATGACTTTGCCTCCTTGCATACCAATTTCTTCAACGTATTGCCCATTGAAGCCAATGCCAACAATACTGCTACCTTAAAGAAAACAGGTTTTCCTGCATCCTTTGTGCTGGTGGTAAGACCTGATAACTATATTGGTTATATATCCACCACCGCTAATACAGCGGCATTAGACAATTTTATGAAAGAAGCTTATAGCTTAAAAATGACCAATCCGCTTCCTTGATCCGCACCTCCTAAAAAAGCATCCAGAAAAATGATACCAAAAAAAATGTAACCTATTAATAGGTTACATTTTTTTTGGTATCATTTTTCTGGAAGATTTTACACTATCTCCCCATCCAATATACCGAGTAATACGCTAATAGGCGGATGCCAATAGGCACCTCATATGTTACGGTCACGACGCAGTCGGGATTGAAAAAATTCCGCAGGAATAATTTTTTCAAAGCAACAGATGCAGTGCTGGACGAAATTCCCAATGCGGCCAAACAAAGCAGTCAACCAAAACTCAACCTCTCAGCAATCAAAATCAGCCCGTTACACCTATGGTGGCGTTGGCCGGACAAACGGGCGGAGCTATTCGGGTTGTCCTTGAATTTTTCTTTGTTTCTTTCTTTTGTTTCAAAGACAAAAGAAAGAAAATATTCATTGGTCAACCTCTCAACGTTTGTTACTTAAGAACTAGCTATTTGTTTCTAATGAATAAAAAAGGGTTGCCATTAACAATGGCAGCCCTTCCCATTATATCAAACCTCCTTACTCAATCATCAACTTAAAAACTTCCTTCTCCTTCTTCCTACCACTCACCACCACCATATAAAAACCAGCTTGCCTGCCCTGCATGTCCAATGCCCTCACATGATAGCCAGCCTGCAATTGGCTGCTTTGGTTTGACACTGTTTTGCCTTCTGCATTCACAACACTGATGCTTACATTATCGGCTTCCGATAAATAGAAGCCCACATTCGCCATGCCCTTGGAAGGGTTGGGATAAACACCCTGTTTTTCCATTGAAGCAATAGGCACCAACGATGGAACTGCCTTGGCGATATTGCAATTGCCAGCAGCCGGACTGCTACCAGTAATCTCAATCCAGTCAATATCAGCCGTCGCATTGGATGCAACCGATTCTAAGCGAATGATATTGCCGCCACTCAACAAACTAACCGTTGCGGTAGAAGTAGCAAACGTAGTGCTGCTGCTTGTTTTGGGGAATGGCTGTGCACTGTTGATGGTAACACCATTCACCAGCAGCTTCATTGTATAAGTATTGCTGGTACTACTGTTTACATAACGCCAAACCAATGTATAGGAACCAGCAGATGGCGTGTTCACCTTCCAGTTAATGCCCTTCGCAGTTGAATTGGTCAGGTTAATCACCTTTGCATTGTTTGCACCGCTATTACTGCTTACACTGCCTTCATAAAGGCACAAGCCTGTTGTCGCCGTTGCATCATCCTCAATGCGAATAGTTGTGCTGCCACCACTGACCACTTGGAAGTTAGCCACGGCAGCTTTATTGGCGTTCATGACAACAGTGGTACTGGCAGAAGTACCTGAAGCAGCACCGCTCCAACCAGTAAACATATAGCCTGAATTGGCTGTTGCTGTAATGGTAGCAGTTGAACCCGAACTATAGGAACCAGCCCCTGTAACCGTTCCTCCAGCAGCAGGGGAAGCAGTAACCGTAAGGGTATAATTGGTAGCTGTTGCAGTAAAATTGGCTGTCACCGACTTGTTCGCTGTCATAGCAACCGAGATGGGGTTCGTGGTGCCAGATGCAGCACCGCTCCATCCTGTGAACGTGTAACCAGCATTTGCTGTTGCAGTAACAGTTGCATTGGCTCCTGATGCATACGAACCTCCACCGGATACTGACCCTCCTGCCGCAGGTGAAGCAGCCGTTGTTAAAGTATAAGTAGTAGCTGTGACCGTAAAATTGGCTGTCACCGATTTATTGGCATCCATTGTAACGGAGATAGGGTTTGTGGTTCCGGATGCTGCACCGCTCCATCCTGTAAAAGTGTAGCCCGATGCTGCTGTGGCAGTAACTGTAGCAGTGGCACCCGAAGAATAGGAACCACCACCGGATATGGAGCCACCTGCTGCAGGCGATGCTGTGGTGGACAATGTATAAGTGGTAGTGCCGCCACAGGTAGGGCTGGAAAGCGTGGCACCTGCACCAGCCGTTACCTGGCTCTTTACATTGGCTGATGGTGTTACAGTCAAGGAATAGGGAGGCGTAAAAGGCGTGCCGCTACCTGCCGTATTTCCACTGGTACCCACAAACGTATTGTTCAAGGAACTAACCGCCGTAAAATCATTGTCAAACAAGTCTATGGGGTTGCTCACATTTTCAAAATAATTGCTTTCCACACGCAGGTCAGCTTCAAATCCCGCACGCACGCAATGGTTATTGCCCGAGCAACTAAAGTAATTGTTCACGATATGCACCTTACCAAACCGTACCCTTGGCATGCGTTCCTTGCATCCTTGAGCCCACCAGCAGTTGGCTAAAGTGATACGCAGCTTGCCCCTGTCGCCAGTGGCACCATCACTTGAACCGAACAGGTTGGAAAAGCGGTGGTCAGCAGCACCACCCGAACCACCTGAAATGGGCGGCTTCAAGTAAATGAACCTGCACCAAGTAATGGAAATATAATCTGCCAGGTTCTTAACATCCAGGTTGCCATCCACGCCATCTTGGAAATCGCAATGGTCCACCCAAATATTCGTGCAGTTGTCAATCGTCATATTATCGTTGCCATCCGTGTCATAGGCACCTGGACCCTCAAACACAATATTCCTAAAAAGGATATTGCTGCAACGTTTAATATAAATCAATCCTGACCCACTTGCCGTGAGGTCAGTTGACACCAGCTTTGAACCCGGCAAACCGTAAACCGTCTTGCCAGTCTGGTCCTGGAAATTGATCCTGCCCGCAGCAGGAAAAGTAATCGTCCCTGAAATGTGTACCACCTTCACAGTGGTAGAAGTAATGGCATTTTTGAAATCGGTGTAATTGCTTACAACCGTGGGAGTGGCAGAGCCGCCACCTGTTACGCCACCGTTCTGGCTGGCCCACCCAACCAGCGTACATGTTTGTGAAAAAGCAGTCAAGCTGGCAAACAGCATCAAGCAAATGGCCAAGAGCAATTGTCGTGTTTGTTTCATTGGTTTTTTATTTAAGGTTAGACAATACAATACCGTATGGCATTTGGTAAATGCCATCAACTTCTTTAAAAGGACGGGGTATGGGCTAAACACTGGAATAATGTATTGCAACGCAGTTATAGAAGAATCAACATACTCAACCGCTTGTAAACAGCGACAATTACTGGTCTATAAAAAGGAAGCAAACAATCGTAGAACAAAGTAGAAAGCAATGGTCCCTTTTGCAATACACTTAATGTTTTTTTTAATGCAATCGTTACCGACATCGTTTGCATGTAGGAAACTACGTTAGCATTTCAGTAATTTTTCCAAACTAAATGTGGTACTGAACGCATTTCCTGCACAGACTCTTGAAACACAAATTGAAAATGCACATCTAAATATCTATAGCAAGAAAAAGGCTGTCGCATCTAGCGGCAGCCTTTTTCTTGTAAATATTTCTTGCTATTATTGAGTTGAGTGTTTCCTTTTGGATTGCAACTTTTTTGCCCCATAACCCACACCTGCGGCCATCAGTAGGCTCAGTCCTCCATCTATGGGCACAGCGTCTGGGTCGCCAGGCACACCATCTATCTGGGCCATTGCCAGCATGGGCGTGGCTATGCTGGCAAATAATAGAGCTATCGTTATTCCTGTTCTTATTTTTTTAGTTTTCATTGCTTAGTTTTTTACTGGTTATTCTTTGATGATTTTTTTGGCTGCCATTGGTTTGCTGCCAATGAACAATTGTACAGTGTAGGTACCAGGGGCAAAGCGTTTCATATTTAGGGATGCCGTGGCATCTGTTCCTGCATCCAAAGTAGTTACCAGTTGCCCCAAGCTGTTTATTATTTTGATGGTCACTTTTTCATTGCTGGCATTGGGGAAGCTTAGCTTTAGTTCATCTGTTACAGGGTTGGGGCCCATCTTAACGATTGTATTGGTGTTCAGCATGGGGGCCACCGCCTTGCTGAACGTAATCATGAAACGGTTGTTGCCACTGCTCAAGGGGTCGGAGGTTACCGAGAATGTGTAACGGGTAGTGTCCTGCAGGTTGATGGCTGTTTTATTGCCAGTGAACCTGTCTTCCAGAAAGGCTGCTTCCGTAGTGAAGTTGCTGCCATTGATTACCATGGTATAATCCTTCTTGCTGAAAGCTGCCATGCTGAAGAACAGGGTATCTGTTCCGTTTACCATCGGCCTGCTTTCTATGGCCAGGTTTTCATTGTTGCGTATAAGGGCAAAGTTTTCGGCCAGGTTGGTAAACTTGCTGGCATCCTTAAAATCCTTGCCTGTTTGGTAACTGTTGCCAAATACGGCTACGGTTCCATCAACCATCTGTCCTTCGGCAGTACTATACAGGTTGATGTCCAATTCCTGCGTGGGGGTCAGTTCACGGAAAACATTACTGGTTACACCCAGTGAAGGGGCCACTGTTTTAGCGGTAGGCGTAAACAAGAGCCCCGGCGTACCAGAAGCGGCATTCTGTACAAAAAATGCCTGGCCTGGTTGCAGGCTGTTCACTGCTTGTTGGTTTCCACTGCTGGGCGATTTGGTGGCACCGTCTGAAGTAACAAAATAGGCATTGTCGGAGTCATAAGCCGTAAAGAAGCCAGTCAGGTTGGTTTTGGTAATGCCCGCCACCCAAGTAATGGCACAGTTGTAAGGATTGGCTACCAAGCTGTATTTACTGGCTCCCAAGGTAAGCTGTGAACTCAGGTCCTTATTGCCTGTTTCTAATGTGCCGGTAGCCCGTAGTACGGTATTGCTTGATGTGGCACCTGGAGCAATGGTCCTGTCGCCCCGCACGAATACCAAGAAGCCCTTGCCCGGTGAAAGGGTGGTGGCATTGGTATTGGTAAGGGCCACCCATTTGCTGCCCGAACCATTATTGTCGTTATAGGTATAGATTGAAGCTGTCCCCGCACTGCTGGTGGCATCAAATCCATCGGCAGCGGATGTGCCAGTGCCACCCGTAATCTGTGTACCGTAACCTGCCGTGGAGGCCCCGCCTTCCTGCCAGGCATCATAGATGGTAGGGCTATACACTGGGGATGAAACCAAGGTATATCGTTTGCGGTTGTTGGAGGGTATATAGCGTTCCTGCGTGATATTGCCCACAATAGTTGCCCCTGTGGCAACGGTGTAAACAACTCCAGTTGCATTAGCATCGCTATACAGCACCAGTTTGTTATTGGTAGTCAACACCATGCCGGCTGAATTTAGGTAGAGATAGCCCCCAAAACGGAATGAATTACCATATAGCGTACAGTTTGATGTCAATATAAGTCTGAAAGCACCGCTGCAGCCGTTGCCATTATTGGTAATATCACCACTTACAGTAACGGTAAAGGATATGGACGAGGTAAGTGTTATCCCACTGTTGATAGTCAGGTTTTTGCAGGTAAAGGAGGCAGTCATAGCCGTACTGCTGGCAATGATGGCATCTGTGGTGGAAGTTGGTGCGGAAGGGCTCCAAGCAGTTCCATTCCAAGTAGATTGGGCATTCACCCTAAGGACAAATAACGCCATGCATGTAAACGCAATGGTAAAGGGTACAAGTTTCTTCATAACTGAGTTGGTTTTAAAGATAAATGAACCCCATATTATTTGCCTTAAGTATATGATACTTAACGATTAAGGGTTCAAAATTTTGTTTGCAAGTAACTTTATTTTATTGGGAAAAAAAAAGGACCAGACTAGCTTTTAAAAAACTATTTTAAACACTTGTGGATAAGAAGCACTAACCTATGCATACTAACATTGTGGCAACATTGGGTTAACAATGAGGTAACACAGAGGGTTTCAATAGTAAATAACGATGTACTGGCATTCAACAAAAGCCTAAGGCTCTATCATGCTTAGTTGCCATGTAAAAGATTAAGGGCGTACAAAGCAGTCTTTCTAGCAGTAAGAGCAGCAATAAAATTATCTGCTTCCAAAATGCTTCTTTCCACACGGCAATTTCGTTGAGTCGTCACTTTATTTTTGTCAGTATTTTTTTAGTGACGAAAAAATACTGACAAAAATAAAGTGACTGGTCAGAAAAATGTTTGTAATCAATTAGTTTGAGTATTTTAAGGGGCTAGTTATTGAACAAGTAGTTGGGCTGAACCTCTTTTTACGTCCTTTCATCAATTGCCTAATGGCAGGTTTACCCTTGTGGCTGCATGGAAAAGGGCTGTTTTCAGGCTTCCGCCCCTGAAGGAGGCTTTTGTAATGTCTTATTGGCTATTATCAACCAGGTAGCTTGGTACATGAGTAGTTTTGCCAAAAGGCTTTACTAAGGGAAACATGGATTTATGATTGATAAATAAGGAAAGGCTATTTTAGCCACCTAGCAATATTACCAAAACAGCATACATACCAAAAACAGCCTCAATAACAGCACCCAAAAACCTAAAAAAATGGAAACGTTAAGACCAAACGAACAAAGGGCAAAGCATGCCATCATACTTATTTGGATTGTACTTGCTATGGATATTGCCTCATTGGTTTCTGGCTATTTTCAATACCATTTATTGCAGACCGTGGCAAATGGTGGTGAGATAACAACTGAAGCAGCCAATGCAAATGACTCGAGGGAGCGGGTGATAGCCATTGTTCACATGGTTGCCAACCTTGTTTCTGCTGTTACATTTATACTATGGTTCAGGAGGGCCTACTTTAATCTCCACCAGAAAGTTGGCAACCTTTCGCAACCAGAAGGCTGGGCAGCAGGTGCCTGGTTTGTTCCAATCATAAACCTGTACAGACCGTACCAAATAATGAAAGAACTATATGTGGAAACAAAGGAAATCCTATTTAGAACAGGTACTGGGAAGGATTTTTCTACTGCGGCTTTGGGCTGGTGGTGGACTCTTTGGATTATCAGCAATATTCTTGGCCAGTTTGTTTTCCGTTATTCATTGAGGGCAAAAACAATTGATGAATTAATTACCAGTACAGTAGCTGGCATGGTTTCAAATATAATCGGTATTCCCCTTGCCATTATTACTGTAAAAATAATTAGTGATTATGCTAAAGTTGAACCATTGTTGTTAAACGCTTATGAAATAGGTGATGATATGGAAACAAGGGTTCAGGAACAAGACCAATAGGAAGACTTCCATTGCTGTTCATCAAAATAGGGGGTATACGGACTGCATTGACTTGCCTTTGATAAAGAATAACTGCCTATTACTTTCGGTGCTTCCTTGCTGCAAGCCAATATATTTGAACATTCATTTTTTAACACACTGCCATGTTCAATAGTTTATTCAAAAGCATAATAATTGCTATCCTGTCATTATCATCACTTGCTGCCACTGCACAGCAAGTTAAGGAACCCAAGGCCGATTCGGAATGGGTAAAACCTTACCGGCCATTTAGGATTGCAGGCAACCTCTATTATGTGGGTACTTATGACCTTGCCTGTTACCTTATCACCACACCAAGGGGTAATATCCTCATCAATACAGGGTTGTCTTCGTCTGCTGCACAAATAAGGAACAGTATCGAATCCTTGGGATTCAAATTTGCCGACACCAAAATTCTCCTGACAACACAGGCACATTTTGACCATATGGGAGCCATGGCCGCCATTAAAGAAAGTACCCATGCAAAATTGATGGTGGATGAAAAAGAAGCGGATGTACTGCAAACGGGTGGTCAATCCGATTATGAACTGGGAAAGTATGGTATTACTTTCCAGCCTGTAAAACCCGACCGTTTATTGAAGGATGGGGACACCATTAAACTGGGCAATATGCAAGTGACGATGCTGCACCACCCCGGTCATACAAAGGGATCCTGCAGTTTTTTGTTTAAGGTAAAGGACGAAAATAAATCCTACAAAGTGCTTATTGCCAACCTGCCTTCCATCATCATAGACAAACCATTTGCTGCTGTAACTGCTTACCCAACTATTGCCAGTGACTACGCATATACATTAAAGTCAATGAAAAATATTTCATTTGATATATGGCTTGCCTCACATGCAAGCCAATTTAAACTCCATGATAAGCATAAGCCGGGCGATACCTATAACCCTGCCGCTTTTGTTGACCAGCAAGGTTATGACACCGCCATCAACAGCCTGCAAAAACAGTATGATGATAAGATAAAGAAGAATGCTGGTGAATAAATGCTAATGTTAATGAACTATAATACTTATTAAACAATGAAGAACTTCATCACTACTATTTTACTTTCTTTTGTTTTATTGTTAACAGGCTGCCAAGGTGCTGATACTTACCAAGGAACCTGGAAAGCAACAGGTCCCAATGGGAAAAAGGTTGAATTAAATTTTGAACCCAAAAGCTTTACAGTTAAGGACAGCACGGGTAAGGTTTCCACTTATCAGTACACACAAAACTCCGTGAAGGTTGAAAACTCAGTAACAATCTATGGCATACAACTAGGGGATGGAAGGGTGTATAGGATATTCTTCCCATTTGCAAATGATATAAGCAAAGGGGTAATCATGTTTAAGAACAATGAACCCATTTATACCATTAGCAGGTCATCCTATATTACGTACAAGGACTTGTACAAACTGGAGGACTGGAACTAATAAGATGCTTATCGGACGAAGATAGCCTAACGTTGAGGCAGCCTATGCTTATTTTCCTATTTTTACTGGTATGGAGAATACTGCTATCATTATCATGCTCTTGTTTGGCGTGGCTTTCATTGGCATACTCAGCAACAAGTTCAAGTTTCCCCTTCCCATTGCCCTTGTACTTTGCGGTGTCTGCATTAGCATCATACCGGGACTGCCTGTTATTGCATTGAACCCTGATGTGGTATTCATCATTTTCCTTCCACCACTATTGTATGCTGCCGCATGGAATACCAGTTGGCACGACTTCAAAGCTAACCTACGCCCCATAGGGCTTGCAGCCATCGGACTGGTTATTTTTACTACCGTGCTCGTGGCCATTGCTGCCCATTGGCTCATACCTCATCTAAGCTGGCCCGCTGCCTTTTTAATAGGGGCCATTGTATCGCCTCCTGATGCAGTGGCAGCCACCTCCGTTACCAAAGGGTTGGGGCTGGAGCCACGCATGATTACCATATTGGAAGGTGAAAGCCTAGTAAACGATGCCAGTGGATTGGTAGCCTACAAGTATGCACTAACAGCCATTACAGCAGGCAACTTTGTGGTGTGGCAAGCAGGCATGAACTTTTTAATCATAGCAATTGCAGGTACGGCCATTGGTGCCGCCATTGGCTATATCATGTACCTCGTCCACAAGAAATTTGTTTGTGATCCTATTGTAGAAGCCACTTTCACCTTCCTAACCCCTTTTGCATCCTACCTATTGGCAGAGCATTTCCATTGCTCGGGTGTATTGGCCGTAGTGGCGACAGGCCTTTACCTTTCCTTTCAGTCAGGCGAAATATTTACCCATCAAAGCCGCATCATGATTTATGCTGTTTGGGAAGTGGTGATATTCATTTTGAATGGGCTCATCTTTGTACTCATTGGTTTGCAGTTGCGTAACGTAATAGCAGGCATCAGCGACTACAGCAACAGTTCATTGATTATCTATGGAGTGGCCATCAGTTTGGTGGTAATCCTGGTACGGTTTATTTGGGTGATGCCGGCAGCCATGCTTCCACGTTTTCTAAGCAAGCGAATAAGGGAGAAGGAGCGGTTCGACAAACGTAACCTAGTCGTTTTTGGATGGGCAGGCATGCGTGGTGTGGTATCCATGGCTGCTGCCATGGCATTGCCGCTTACTTTGCCAGACGGTACGCCATTTCCACATAGGAACCTGATTATCTACCTTTCCTTCTGCGTGATACTATCAACCCTTGTGGTACTGGGGCTTTCATTGCCTTGGGTCATCCGCAAAATGAAAATACAGCCTTATTCCATCGCATCTGAAGAATATGAAGTGCGTACAAATGTGGTATCCAATACTATTGTGCATATAGAAGAAAACCTTTCACTGTTGCAGGATGAACTGCTGCACAATATCAAAAGCAAGTATGAAGTAAAGTACAACCGCTTGCAGCGGACAGACCTGCCTTCTAATTATTTTGGCAGTGGGCAAACATTGGCTGGCAATATTTTCAACGAGTTTACCCAACTGCAAATAGACCTCATTGCCATTGAAAGAAAGTCATTGGAACAGTTGCACCGCAAAGGGGAGGCCAGTGAAGAGATACTACGCAAAATAGAACGTGAGCTGGACCTGGAGGAAACAAGGCTTCAAATGGAAATGTATAATGGGTAATGGAATGTAATGATTGGAGTGTGATGAATACTAGTTTTATGGGCATACTGAAAGTTCAATTGCAATGGCCAGTAATCCTTGTGGAAGAATAAAGCTTATATTTAGTGACCAGCCCATTTTATTATGGATAGTTGCTGCGATAATATTCATCATCAACAACTCCATATATGCAAATAGTTCCCATAAAAGTCAAGAAAAGCCAGCTCAAAAGCAGTATAATCCTTGCAGACAAATTGGCTTTTGAAAATGAGGCCAAAGAAAAGCAGGCAGAAGAACTCATGATTGCCAACAAGGAATTGATTTTTCAAAATAAAGAGAAAGAAAAAAGGGCATCTGAACTTACTATTGCCAATAGGGAATTGGCTTTTCAAAATGGGGAAAAAGAAAAGTGGGCAGCAGAGTTAATCATAGCCAATAAGGAACTGCTTCTTCAAAATGAGGAGAAAGAAAAACTTGCAGCAGAACTGATTATTGCCAATAAGGAATTGGCTTTCCAAAATGAAGAAAAGGAGAAACGTGCAGCGGAAGTTATCATAGCCAATAAGGAACTGGTCTTTCAGAACAAGGAGAAGGGAAAGCGTGCATCTGAACTAATTGTAGCCAATAAGGAATTGGCCTTTCAAAACGGTGAGAAGGAAAAACGTGCAGCAGAACTCATCATTGCCAATAAAGAGTTGGCTTTTCAAAATGAAGAAAAGGAGAAACTCGCAGCGGAATTATTAGTAGCGAATACAGAACTTATTTTTCAGAATGAAGAGAAGGAAAAACGTGCATCCGAACTCTTCATTGCCAATAAGGAATTGGAAGAATTTGCTTTTATAGCCAGTCATGACCTGCAGGAGCCATTGCGGAAAATACAGATATTTTCTGATCGGATCCTTACAGAAGGGCAGGAATTGACTGATGCCAGCAGGAACTACCTCCAACGTATGCAATCCGCTGGTGCAAGAATGCAGCAGCTTGTTCAGGATCTGTTATCCTATTCCCGTATCAATGAAAATGAAAGGAAATTTGAAAAAATAAATCCATTACTTATCGTAGAAGACATAAAATTTGAACTTAAGGAAATTATTGAAGAAAAAAATGCTGTAGTAATGGTAGCTGAAACTTGCGAAATGGACGTTATCCCATTCCAGTTCCGTCAGTTGCTGTATAACCTTATTAGCAATGCACTCAAGTTCGCAAGCACGGAACGGACACCGCATATAACCATAAGCAGTAGTGTAATAAAAGGTGAAGCATTTAGCAAGGAAAGTTCGCTGGCTTCAAAAAATTATTACCATTTAAGCGTTACTGATAATGGGATTGGCTTTGACCAGCAATACAGCAGCCGTATTTTTAAAGTGTTCCAGAAACTGCACGGCAAGCAGGAATATGAGGGGACAGGTATTGGGCTTGCTATCGTCAAGAAAATAATCGATAACCATAGCGGCAGCATTGTAGCCACGGGTGCGTTAAATGAAGGTGCAACATTTGACATGTATATTCCCGCGGATTTGCCAATATCCAATAGAGATTTCACTGGTCAGTGAGCATGAACAATGCGAATAATTATTTTAAATGTTTACTATACTTTTTTCACCCAAACCACTCAATTAGATTATTGTTTTATCGTTGCCGTGAAATGGGACGATACGATTTGTCCCAGTAGGCTATAATTGTTTGCAGCAGTTCCTTAAGTTCAACAAATGTGGGAGGCTTTTTGAAATAACCTTGAACTGACAATTCATAGGCCCTAAGAATATCTGCTGGTTGATAGGATGTGGACAAAAAAAGAAAAGGAACCAATTTTAGTTTCAATTTGTCATCACTGTAAATGCGTGAACGCAGTTCGAAACCATCCATCAAAGGCATATTCACATCACAAAGAATCAAGAAGGGCTGTTCACTGCCTTTAGCTTGCAAATAGGACAAAGCGTTAGCCGATTTATCAAAAGTTATTACCTCGTTTTTTAATTGAAGGCCTTTAATAGCGTCAAGTAACATATCCAAATCATCTTGGTCGTCATCAATCAAGATGATGGTGCTTTCAATCATAAAAATCATTTTTAATAACAGATACTCGTGTAATGTACACTCTTTTGAAGCAGTTATTTTTTTATTTATAACTGCCACTTTTAAGCATGTTACTTCATGAAGAGAGGCATAAAATACACGTTATCATTATAGTGAAGGTTATCTTATAGGCAACAAATTTTTTAACTACCGTTTTCATAACCAACGTGCAAAAATCATTTTTGGAGCAACTGCTAGCATACTTTCAGGAAAGTATATCTCTGCCACTGGTGTTATACAAGCAGGATTAGAAAAATCTGAATCTATTCTAGTTCTCCAAACCATTTTGTTCTGAATAGAAGCTAAATTCCCAACTCCTCAAACGGCAAGTATAGATGATAATCGGGGAGGCTAAGAAAAATGTGTGGGTTAGTTTGCATCCGTATTTATAACCGCCCCATTACTATTACTCATGAACAGGAAATATGCATTGTTGATAGGACTTTTATTAATAGCCGTTATTAGCCTGAAAGCAAAAACCACCGAAGGAACCATTACAGGCAAAATAGTGGACTCATTGAAGCAGCCATTGGATGGCGCCACTGTTTTGTTGCTGAATGCCAACAATGTCATTGTTAAAACAGCCATTAGTAATGAACAGGGCGTATTTATAATGGAACATATCAAGGATGGTAATTACAAACTAGCTGCATCCATGACAGGCTTCAATAAATACACAATGGAAGCCCTAACAGTAGATAACAATAAAGTTTCTCATGACCTCGGCATGGTTACCCTTCAAAGGGAAAATAATGCAATAAAAACTGTTACCGTCAATTCCAAAAAGCCAATGGTGGAAAGGAAGATAGACCGTACTGTTGTTAATGTGGAATCAATGATTAGTGCTGCTGGTTCCACCGTAATGGATGTGCTGGAAAAATCACCGGGTGTGTCTGTTGACCAGAATGGCACCATTAGTCTCCGTGGAAAAACAGGTGTGGTTATTTTTATAGATGATAAACCTACCTATCTTTCTGGTGCTGACCTTGATAGCTACTTACGTTCCTTGCCTGCATCCACTATCGACCAAATAGAACTTATTACCAATCCGCCTGCAAAATATGATGCAGCAGGTGGTGCTGGCGTTATCAATATCCGCACAAAACGCACACGCGTTAAAGGCTTTAATGGAGCTTTGAATACTGCCTATACACAAGGCAAATATCCAAAGACGAACAACAGTTTCAACTTCAATTACCGTAATAATAAGTTGAATAGTTTCGCTTCATTGAGCTACAACTATTCAGAGAACTTCTCCGACCTTGATATCAACCGTTATTTTAAGAATACAGATGGTACCCGCAAGTATGATTTCTTGCAGCATACGTATATACAACCTGCTGGCAGTGCATTAACGGGCAAGGTGGGTGCTGATTATTATGCCAGTGACAAAACTACTATTGGCATTGTATTGACAGGTGTAACAAGGAACGGCAAACGCAACAATGACAATGAAAGCAGGATATTGAATGCAGGTTTTGGGCTTGACTCCACCATTGTTGCACACAATACGCAGAACAACTTTTTCCGTAATGGGGGCATCAATGCCAATTACCGCCACCAGTATAAAAAAACAGGACCTGAACTGACAGCCGATGTTGACTATATCAATTACAGTACAGGTAATAAACAGGTGTTCAACAATGCTATTTACTTGCCTAACGGTTCATTGAGCAGTAAGGACAGATTGGATGGTGACCTGCCTGCATCCATCAATATCTATTCTGCCAAAATGGATTACAGCCATCCCTTTGCCAATGGGTTCAAAACAGAGGCAGGTGCCAAAATCAGCCATACTGAAACAGATAATGTCGCCAACTATTTTTCAACGGTGAACAATACAACAACACCTGACTACGACAAGACGAACCATTTTATTTATAAGGAGTCCATCTATGCTGCTTACTTAAATGCCAACCGTGAATTCAAGCGTTGGGCCATGCAATTGGGGCTGCGTGCAGAGCATACCATATCCGATGGAAGGCAATTGGGCAATATGGTAAAACCCGATTCTTCTTTCAAGCGGGATTATACAAGTGTTTTTCCAACTGCTTATATCAGTTATAAATTGGACAGTGCAGGGAACCATACAGTGGTACTGGATTATGGCAAAAGAATTAATCGTCCTTATTACCAGGATTTAAACCCCTTCATATCACCGCTTGACAAGTTTACTTATTATGTGGGCAATCCTTTTTTACTGCCTGCCTATACACATAATATTCAACTGTCCTACAGTTATAAAAGCCTTTTCACGCTGCAAGCAAGCTACAGCCATACAAAGAACAATAGCAATGAAACTATTGAAATAGTGAATGGCACCTACTTCAGCAGGCCGGCCAATATTGGTACGGTTATTAATAAAAGCATTTCGTTGCAAAGCAATATACCTGTAGCTAAATGGTTCACTTTTACCTTGTACACAGAGGTAACCAATATCCATTCAAAAACAGATTTCTATACTGGCCCATTGAACACACAAGGCACTTACTGGTTTGTGCAGCCCAACATGCAGTTTAAGTTGGGTAAGGGGTGGAATGCACAGATAGATGGCTATTACCAGACGAATTTAATCTCCAACCAATTTGAACTGTTGGAACGTGGGAGGGTAAATGCAGGACTGTCCAAAAAAATATCTGCAGCCTTAACTGTAAGGGCAACAATGAATGATATTTCCTATAGTAATATTAACCGTGGCATAATCAATAACCTTTCCAACACGGAAGCCAACTGGCGTAATGCCAATGATTCACGCACCTTTACATTCGCACTCGCTTGGCGTTTTGGTAAAGCCATCAATGACCAGCGTAGGCATAATGCCAGTGGTGCAGAGAGTGAAAAGAATAGGGTAAAGGATTAATGGATACGGACAAAATTTAATACTTCCTGTTCATCTTTATTTTGGGTGCTATGCTATCAAATAGCACTGCTTCATGCAGTAACTTGATGATGGGTGCTTCCTCTATTTCTTCTGGCTCGTTGTAAATTTTATAAAGGATTTGTTTGTTGCTGCCATGTGTGAGAAAATGGTCTTCATCATTTAATTGGTTGCCATACCAAAATCCAAGCAGCACACCTTTCTTGATGCCACCCCTTGGAACAGCGGATGGCCATATAATGCAGATGCCCTTCTTGCCATAAAAAAAAGGCACATTGTAGGAAATCTTTTCCTTATAATGACTTGGTAAGTTTTCTGAAACTATTTGTCTCAATACATCCACAATAATTCGCTCATTGGGTGGAAGCAGTTCAAACAATTGAACAAGGGATTTTATTTTGGGGAATGTGTTCATTTATAGTTGAAAATAGCATTTCCCTTGTTTATGTTTTGATAAAAATCAGTCCATATGTTTTTCTTGACGTCAATTTATAACTGTGACCAACTGGTTGTGACCAATTGATTCGTCACAACCAGTTGGTCACAAATTAAAAAAGGAACCAATTGCCATCAAATGGCATGAATGAAAAAGGAGAAATCAGCCAAATGCGGAGTGTTTAGGGCAATCAATCAGAGGATTGCCGTCGTGGCCCATCCACATCCCTAAAAAGTCAAGTGTATTTTGACAGCTAGGGGAACAGGCTTAGCATTACTAGCACTCACGTTAATTAAGTATTTTGGCTCACCAGTTAACTAACTCTATATCCCAGATACCTTCCTCTATAAAACCAATCAACCAATACACCAGTTAACCAATTAACTAATGTACTTTTGCCCGACTACAAACCCGAACCATCGCTTTCAATTTATTTGAATGAGGAAAGTCTGGACAGTATAGGGCAACCCACTGGTGAACAGCCAGGCCCTGCCTTGGCAGGGACAGACAGTGCCACAGAAAATGACCGTCCCGATTTATTGGGGTAAGGGTGAAAACGTAGGGTAAGAGCCTACGATATGCAGCAGCAATGCTGTATATGGGTAAACCTTGGGTACTGTAATGCCACGTATAGAAGCGTTTGAAGGCGGCTCGCTTGAGTTTACCTAACGGTAACGGGCTTCAGGGTAGGCAGCAGGATTGCAACAGTAATGTTGCAGCTAGATAAATGATGGTTTAGAAACAAAATCCGGCTTATGAGGTTTGTAGTTTTTTATTATTTGGGAGAACGTGATTGCAAAGTACAATTTCGTCATTGCGAGGCACGAAGCAATCTGACTGAAGGAACGGAACTTAATTGGGATTGCTTGGTGCCTCGCAATGACGTTTTCTAATGGTGTGAATTTGTAGACAAAACTATTTCGCCTCGTAAGAAGATATGATTGCCGTAAGTGCATCCAATATTTTTAGCTGCTCTGCTTTATGGCCTTCTTCTGCTTCTATGTTGATATAGGGGATGTTTTTCCTACTGCAGTAAATAGATAATGAGCCATCATCCTTAAAGCCCATCGTTTTTTGAAGCACCACATTTATCTGCTGCTGTTTTAAGTAGCTGAAAACTTTCAACTCTGTGGTATATACAAAATCGTCTGTGTCCATTTGCTTATTTACATAAATGTCCAATGCATTGATGGCTTCATTTTCGCTTTTTAAATAACTATTTACAGAAAAGCCCTTATCGGTATTGTTGTGCATGGCAATAATCAACTTGGGCATCTTCATTAATGATAAGATACTGTCAGCAAATTGTTTGGTTTCCCTTGCCGCCTCAATGGTATAAGTGGAGTTCTTTTTAAGTGTTTCCGCTCTTCCTTCTGTTGTGAAGATTCTGTTGGGGTCAATTGTATAATTGCCGTCTTTGCACTTAAAATGTACATAACGGTTTTCATTGTTCAGCAATTGGAATAGCATTCCACCCTTTGCTTGTAGGTACTGTCTACAGGATTCAATGCTGGTAGTTTCGTTTGAATGGAGGTTAATAAAGTAAATGCCATTGGATAAAGGAGCAAATAATGTTGTTTGCACTTGAATAGTTGTATTGCCTATTCCGTACCTCTTGATTGATACTTGTGCAAGCGTGATTTTTGCAACAAATAATAATAAAAAAAACACTTTTGGCATAGGGTGAAGATAGGAAAGTCAAAAAGATCATAAATCAATAAAGTTAGAATGGGAAAGTTCAGCGAGAAACATCATCATGTTACAACCCAATCTGAGGTGTATGGATAATATATGTGAATAAATTGCCGCCCTTCTTAAAATGGCAGTTTTTTGCGAGGATTATTTAAAAAAATAGTTATGGCAAAAACAAAATCAACAAAATCCCAACAAGCGGAAAAAACGCAGCAGAAAAATTTGACCAACTAGGTCAACAGGAACGTACAAGAAAGCCAGAGTAATAGCTCTGACAGGCACAATACAGGCAGGGGTGGAGGCAAATAACCCTCATAATGCGTTCCTAAAACAAAGAGGACAGACTTATTGTCTGTCCTCTTTGTTTGTGCCCGAGACTGGATTCGAACCAGCACACCCTTTCGAGTACCACCACCTCAAGGTGGCTTGTCTACCAATTTCAACACCCGGGCTACCGATGGATTGCAAATGTAAGGTTTGATACTAATCTTCAAAATGTAATTTGGCTTGTACAAAAACAGGTATTTTAGCCATTGCAACAATTCAAATGGGCAATTTGTCAAACGCAAAAAACAGTAGCACTTATATCAAGGGGTTTGATGGTTTAAGGGCCATCTCCATTATAATGGTATTGCTGGCTCATTTGGAACTTTACAGTCCTTTTTTTGAGAGGCATCCGCAATATGGCAGATTCATTTATTTGTTTTCAGGAGTAGTTGGCGTAAATATCTTTTTTTGCCTAAGCGGTTTCCTGATTACTTGGCTACTGGTAAATGAAAAAAGAACCTATGGCAATATCAACTTTAGGCGGTTTTATATCAGGCGTTTCTTTCGGCTATTGCCACCCGTACTGATTTTTTTCCTGCTATTGGTACCGCTTGTATTGTTGCATGTTTTGGATATCTCGAAGTGGAGCATACTACTTTCGTTTATGTACCTGTACAATTATGTTCCAGATATATGGTATTCTGCTGAACTAGGCTCCACATGGTCACTTGCACTGGAAGAGCAGTATTACTTATGCTGGCCATTTGTAATTGGCTTTTTTAGAAACCGTTCCAAATTGTTCCTGTCAGCATTTGTAGTGGTGCTGCTTTGTATAGTGGCCAAATTTTTTTTTAAAGATGCCAATTTTAGTATTAATGGGAAAACGATATTCCTTGGCAACAGTTTTCATGTTGACCGTTTTTTTCTTCCTGCTGCTGGCCCAATAATGATAGGGTCAATCTTTGCACTTTTAAGTATTAATACAACAAGTGTTTTTTTATTGAAAATGAAAAGGAGGTGGCTGTTTCTATTGGCTCCCTGTTTGTATGTCTTTCCGCTATATACACCTAAAAGTTTACTGCCCTTTTCAGACTTAGTGCAAGCAATTGGTATAAGTATATTGTTGCTTTACCTTTTTGTTTGCAACAATAAAAACAATGTATTTGCAAGCATGTTAGAGTTTTCTCCTTTGTCTTACGTAGGCAGGATTTCTTACGGTATTTATGTGTACCAGAGTTTCTTCCTAACAACTGGAAGTGAGGGGGAACTCACTGTGCAGCAATTTCCTTTAAACATTGTACTTACGATTGGGGTAGCAATAGTTTCTTATCACTGCTGGGAAAAACCAGTCATGCGTTATAGGGATAGAGTGCTTACTAAGTTTAATTTGAATAGATAACCATTAACGTTTACTGTCAAGATTTTGTATGCTACTTGTAAACTGCCAATTATTATAACCAGTTATTTTAATTTTGATTTCAATATTCTAGTAAGTGTTTCCGCTGTCCAAATAATTTCTTGCTCTGTGTAGGAGGGACCTAGGGGCAAAGAAAATATATTCCTGCCAACATATTCAGTAACATTCAGGGTGTCTGGATTGTAAGCAACAATTTCTTTAAAATAAGGATGTTTGTGGACAGGTTTGTATTGTATTCCCACTAAAATGCCTTCTTCCCTTAACTCATGCAAAATTTGTTCTCGTTTACAGGTAAACTGATTTTCGTGCATACACATAGCATACAAGTGAAATGCATGCTTAATTTGGGCATTCGAAACATTTCTGCTTTGGATTGTTATGCATTCGAGTTGCGATAAATAGGAATCATAAATAGCGGCATGCTTTTCACGAATTTGATTTGAAGCAGGTAGTTTTTTAAGTTGAACAATCCCCACTGCCGCATTTATGTCATTCATATTATACCTAAAACCGCTATCAGTAACTTCAGGGTACTTTTCTTTTTCATTTGAATAAACATTCCAACTATTTGAATTAAATCCCAGTAGTCTTAGTTTTTCAATATTGCGTGCATGCTCCAAGTTTGAAGTAGTAATCATTCCGCCTTCAATGGAAGTCATATTTTTATTTGGATGGAAGCTGAAACATGTAAGACTGTTTCCAAATCCACCAATCTTTGTATTGTTGAATTCGGCTCCCGCAGCATGGGCTGCGTCTTCAATAACGTCAATATCGAAATTGGCAGCTATATTGTAAATAGTAGAAAGGTCACAAGGCATGCCTCCAAAATGTACAGGTACAATAGCCTTTGTTTTTTTTGTGATGGAGTTGGAAATTTTGGATGCATCTATGTTAAAAGTCAAGGGATCAATATCAACCAGAACCGGTGTTGCTCCCATCCATTCAATTGCCTTAGCAGTTGCAGCATAAGTTAAACTGGACGTAATTACTTCATCATCTTTTTTGATATTCAAAAGATGCAGGCATATATGCAGTGCAGAAGTGCAGCAATTGGTGCTTTTGGCATGCTCGGCATTGACATATGCTGAAAAATTGTTTTCGAACTCTTGGGATTTTGCTCCCTGACCAATCCACTTGGACCGGATAACTTCCGAAATTGCGTGAACCTCCTCCTCACCAATATCGGGCTTTCCAAAATAAACTTTCATAGCAGGATTATTTTTGTTTTCTTGGGCCTACAGACTAACCCTCATCATATACGATGATGATGAAAACAAGGAGTAGTACATTCTCTATTATTGGACAATGAATACATTACCAATAATACAGCCGTTTGGGGGATGTACAAGAATCAGCGTTCCATGCAGCAAGTAGGTTGTTTGCAATCTATTTAAAATTGCTTGGTGAAAATAGGTGTGCTTTTCCGAATGCCGCTCTTTAACGGGTGCTTTTTGCTTTAAAATCGGCTTAAAATATTGAGTTGAAGTATATCCTGCTAACTTTCTACATCCTTTCCGGCACATTGATACCCAACATGCCCATGCCTTTTTTTATCACTTGTGCAGTTAATCCAGCCAATTGCAAACGCAGGGCTTTCTTCTCTTTACTTTCTGCATTCGCTATTGAATGCTGGCTATAGAATGAATTGAATGCCTGTGCAAGATTGAACACATAAATAGCAATCTTGCTTGGGTCATGCTCCGTAGCAGCTTCTGCAATTACTGTTGGAAAAAGTTCAAGGTGTACAGCCAATGCTTTTTCTAAGCTTAGCAGGGAGTGGCTAATGACTAGTGGAGAAGTCCCAACTTCCAATTGCTCACTTCCAACCTCTAATTTTCTGATGATGCTTTTAATCCTTGCATGTGTGTACTGGATAAAGGGGCCAGTGAAACCATGTATATCAATACTTTCCTCCGGATTGAAAATCATTTTCTTTTTTGGGTCAACCCTTAGCAGGAAAAACTTCAGCCCACCAAGGCCAATGGTCTTATATAGTTCATCTAGTTCACCCGGTTCGAACTCTTTTATCTTGCCTGTTTCTTCCAATTTTGCCAGTGTAGTTTCCTTGGCCACCTTAATCATTTCTTCTACCAAATCATCTGCATCCACTACCGTTCCCTCACGGCTTTTCATTTTGCCTGTAGGTAGCTCCACCATACCATAGCTTAAATGGTAAATACCATCAGCAGAAGGCAGCCCCAGTTTCTGGCAAATCAGTTTTAGCACTTTCATGTGGTAGTTCTGCTCGTCACCAATTACATAAATGCTTTCATTGGCGTGGTACTCGTTGTAACGCTGCTCTGCCAAACCAATATCCTGCGTAATGTAAACAGAGGTGCCATCCTTACGCATCACTACTTTTTCATCAAGACCATCAGCCGTTAAATCAATCCACACGCTGCCATCTTCTTTTTTGAAGAATACATTTTTGGCAAGCCCTTTCTGCACAATATCCTTTCCAAGCAAATAGGTATTGCTTTCATAATATACTTTATCGAAATCACTGCCGATTGTTTTGTATGTTTTATCAAAACCATCATATACCCAACTGTTCATGGTCTCCCAAAGCTCCATTACATCAGGTTTCCCAGCTTCCCAATCCACCAGCATTTGTTGAGTCGCTTTCATAATAGGGGCTTCTTTTTCAGCCTCCTCTTTAGTTTTGCCTTGTGCAATGCGTTCTTCTACTTGTTTCTTCAACTCATCATTAAACTTCACATAATAGTCTCCTACAAAATGGTCGCCCTTTGTATTGGTTGATGCTGGTGTAGCACCATTACCAAACAGTTGCCATGCAATCATGCTCTTGCAGATATGGATGCCCCTGTCGTTAACGATACAGGTCTTCACAATATCATTGCCATTCGCCTTCAAAATCTCTGCTGTGCTCCATCCAAGGAAATTGTTCCTCAAGTGACCAAGGTGCAGGGGCTTGTTGGTGTTGGGGGAGGAGTATTCTACCATTACCTTATTGCCATTGCTCGGTTGTATGCCATATACATTATTAGCAGATTGTTGCTGTATAAAATTCAACCAATAGGCATCTGTAACTACTAGGTTCAAAAAACCCTTGATGACATTGAAGGAAGTAAATAAATCTTTGTAGTTGCTTGTCAAATACTCGCCCAATTCAGCACCTAAAGCATCTGGTGATTTCTTTAACTGCTTTACAAAAGCAAAAAGTACTACTGTATAATCACCTTCAAACTCTGCCTTCGTGGCATTCACTAAAATAGCCTGCGGCTCCAGTTCCACATTGTACAATGTATTAATGGCTTTGGCGGCTGCTTCTTTTATCTGTGCTACAACACTCATCTTGTTTTTATTAGGAGGGCAAAAGTAACCAATCGGGAGGTATTGGTTAACTGGTTTATTGGTGGATTGTGCTATTCTTTGAGTTTTACCACATCAGTGGCGAAATCTTTACTTACTGAAGTGATTTCGTCCAGTGATTTGTCAGTAAGTGTTTTTTTTGTTAGTGAATCATATATTATCTTTTCAGTGAAGCCTGTTGAATCTGCAAAATAGGGCTTGTCAAAAATTTCGTATAACTGATTGCCTATAACAAGATGCCTTGCCATATAAGCATTTTTGAGGTTTTGATACTTGATATTGTAGAATTGGTGGATATCATAAAATTTTGAAGGTTCATTATTTATTGAAGTGTCCTTTTCAATTACCCTCATTCTGTAAATCCTATAGTCACCTATCTCTTTTTGCTTTTGTTCAATTGCATTAATGGCAAAGGTTACCATACTATCCCTACCATCACCATAAAACTTTTTATAGTTTTCATTATGCTCAATATTTTCCTTTTTATAGGCATTTAATTTATCGTAATAATCCGAAAACAGCATATAATGCCCACTAACCAAAACGATGATATTCGTCCAGAAAAAGTATTTCAAAAAGAATGGTTTAACAAATTGCCCTTTGATTAAGGAGGAAACAACAACAGCAATAACGAGTGTTAATAAAAGTATGCTAGCAGAGATGAATAAAGGCAACATGTAATCTTCCCAATAAAAATAACTAAAATTACTGCGATAGCTTGCCTTGGCTATAATCACGGATACAATTGTTAGCGCAATCAATATCCATACTTTAATTACAGTCTTCATTTATAATAATTGTTCTTCAAATATATACATCAATCCCTTTCTTCAAAGTGGAGCAATATCAAAACCATTACCAGAAAGCTTACAATCCTTTCGGCACTGCCTAGCCCATTCCAGATGCTGCTTTGCCACATGGCAAACCACTCGCCTCCAATTACTTCAAATCCTAGGAACCAAACGGCAATTCCAACAATCAAGCCTGCAACAGCCCAATTCATGGATGCATGGAAAGCGGCAGCATTGTTCTTTAGGTTTTTGAACATTGACCAGCTACCCTTGATACAGCAAAAAGCCATAAAAGCTTCCATGAGGATGATAAAAATATACCCTACATGAAAGGCAAAATTATTGTTGATACTCCTGTAATGAATGGTGCTATCAGGAAACGTGGTGTCCATCTTCATTACATGCTCCACAAAATGGAAATTGGTATAATAATCGGTTGTATTGCCGAATACAATCAATAAGGACATCAGGCCAATGGCAGCCACTGAAACTGCTTTTGCAAAACGGAAAAGGAAAGCTGTGGGATACATGGTGCAATATTTTATCTTTCTATACTGCTGTGAAAGATAAAGGAAAAACAAGCATGGTATCAATGGTTTTATTTGCATACCGCCTATCGGTTTGGTTGCTTTATGAAGCATAGGTTTAAGGCACAGTTAAAATGTAGTTACTGCGATATATTTCAAGTTTCCAATACGAAGGACAGCTAGACTCTCTAATTAAACCAATTACTGCTTTTAATTAAGCCATTCATTTTTTTATCTGGTTTTAATTTCCCATTATCTTCGCCTTAACCGTATTATGAAGAGAGTCCATCAGCATACAAGAGGTTCAATATTGAGGGTGATAGATTTTTTCTATCCTCTGTTTAGAAGGATTATGCCGTTGCAGACATTCCGTTATGCGGCTTGCGGAGGTGTCAACACCTTGTTGGGTATTATCATGTACCATATCGGTTACCGGTTTGTTTTTAAGGAACAGATAGTGCATGTGGGCAATTTCGCATTGGAGCCACATATTGCCGCAGACTATCTTTTTGCTATCTGGATCATGTTTCCCATCGGCTTCTATTTAAGCCGTTATGTAGTGTTCCAGGAATCCAAATTGCCCAGGCGGGTGCAGTTTTTCAGGTATTTTATTGTGTTGGTTGGTGCCATGGGACTCAACTATTTCTTCCTTAAGTTTTTTGTGGAGATGGTTAAATTGGATGCAACAGTCGCCAAAGTTTGTACGAATGCACTGGTTATTGTGTTCAGCTATATCTCGCAGAGAAACTACTCCTTCAAGTCTGAAAAACAGGTAGCCTAATTTCCTGTCAGGTTGCGTAACAAATAGCTGCTTCGTAAACCTACTCGAAATCAATATCCCAATCTTTCAACCACAGTTTTACAATTCCCTTTTTCACTTTCTTTGCAACCACATAAATGCTTGCAAACATGAGTACCACTTACCAACGTTACGATGTAGAAAAATACAAAACGCCCACTGGCAATCAACTCAACTGCAAAGGTTGGGTGCAGGAAGCTGCTTTAAGGATGTTGCTGAACAACCTTGACCCAGAAGTGGCCGAACGCCCAGATGATTTGATTGTATATGGCGGAAGGGGAAAAGCAGCCAGGAATTTTGAGGCACTTGACCTTATTATCAAAGCATTAAAGGATTTGAATGAAGATGAAACCTTGTTGGTACAAAGTGGAAAGCCTGTTGGCATATTGCAAACACATAAGGATGCTCCCCGCGTATTAATCAGCAACTCGCAACTTGTTCCAAAATGGGCCACATGGGAACACTTTACAGAACTTGAACAAAAAGGCCTCATGATGTATGGCCAAATGACCGCTGGTTCCTGGATTTATATTGGTAGCCAAGGCATCGTTCAGGGAACGTATGAAACTTATGCTGCGGCGGCAGACAAACATTTTGCTGGTTCATTGAAAGGGACATTGAATGTGACTGCTGGTCTTGGGGGAATGGGTGGTGCACAGCCATTGGCCATCACCATGAATGAGGGTGTGGCACTAGTGGCAGAAGTGGAGGAATGGCGTATAGACAAGCGTTTGGAAACAAGGTACCTTGATGAGAAGTATATTGATATTGATGAAGCAATAGATGCTGGCCTAAGGTATAAGGCTGAAGGTATAGGGAAAAGTATCGGTGTGCTATGCAATGCAGTTCAGTTATTGCAAAGATTGATTGAAAGGAATATCATTCCCGATACACTAACCGACCAGACATCTGCACATGACCCATTGATTGGCTATATACCCCATACGCTCACTAATGAACAGGCGAATGTGCTTCGTGAAAGCAATCCCGATGAATACATTAAACTGGCTTATGAAAGCATGCACCTGCATGTGCAGTTAATGTTGGATTTGCAGAAGTTGGGTGCTATCACCTTTGATTATGGCAATAATATAAGGGCTAGGGCAAAAGAACATGGATTGCAAAATGCCTTTGACTTCCCCGGCTTTGTCCCTGCTTATATCCGCCCACTTTTTTGTGAAGGCAAAGGTCCCTTTCGTTGGGCTGCATTAAGTGGAGACCCCAATGATATTGCAGTAACGGATGAAGTCATCATGAACCTATTCCCAGAAAACAAAGGCATGATACGATGGATGAAGATGGCCAAAGAAAGAATTGCCTTTCAAGGATTGCCAGCGAGGATTTGTTGGTTGGGCCAGGGAGAAAGGGAAAAAGCAGGGCTTGCATTTAACCAACTGGTTAAGGAAGGAAAAGTAAAAGCACCAATTGTTATTGGCCGTGACCATTTGGATACAGGCAGTGTGGCATCTCCCAACCGTGAAACAGAAGCCATGCTCGATGGCAGTGATGCCGTGGCAGACTGGCCAATATTGAATGCACTCATCAATACTGCTGGCGGTGCCAGTTGGGTAAGCCTGCACCATGGTGGGGGAGTGGGCATGGGCTACAGCATACATGCAGGCATGGTGATTGTGGCCGATGGTACAGATGATGCAGCAGCAAGGCTTTCCCGTGTGTTGCGTAATGACCCGGGAATGGGTGTGATTCGCCATGCAGATGCTGGTTATGATGTGGCATTGGATACGCTGAGGAAGAATGGGTTGAGTTTGGTAGATAGATTGAAATAAGAAATGAACTCTCAAATAAAGAAAGGGCATAGAATATTCTATGCCCTTTCTTTATTCTTATAAAGTGATCTTACCCCTGCTTTCTTACATACTTAGTCAGTATCACAATCAATTGCCCTTCTATTTTTCCTTCAATTTGTTCGGTATTGTCATCCACTGTTTTAATGTTCTTCACAACGGTGCCCATTTTTGCATTTAGCGTGGAGCCCTTTACATCCAATGATTTAGTAAGCACAACTGTATCCCCAGTTTGCAAAACCTGGCCATTGCAGTCCTTGTGTAAGTCAACGCTGGCATCATTGTCATGGTCGTTCGTTGCTTTTGCCCAAGCAAGCCTTTCATCATCCAAATACATCATGTCCAAATTATCTGCAGCCCAGCTTTCATTCCTGAAGCGGTTAAGCATACGCCAAGAAACCACTTGAACACCCGGTATTTCGCTCCACATGCTTTCTGGTAAGCAACTACTCCAATGCTTACTGTCTAGTTCTTCTTTCTTGTCAATTTGTGCAACGCATTTGGCACAGGCCATGATGCAGTTCTCTTCAGTTTTTCCATCTTGTGGTTGCACTTCATACAGCTTCACCTCTGTTGCTGATTTGCAAAGCTCACAAACATGTTCACTTCTTTGAATCAATATATCTTCCAGTTTCATCTTAATCGTTTTATTGGCTGGCGAATATAATTGATTAGGAAAGCCTAAATAACATCAATGGAAATATTGATTTTTTGAATACAATTAAGCTAACAGTTAGTGGTTGTTAATGATAGCAGCAACTGCAATTATTGATAAAAAGGTTTAGGTACGGTAATTGACTTACAGCCATTGCTACAAACTGCAAAAAGCAGTATGGGCATTTCTAAACTTAAAATAACAATTATGAAAAAAGTCATTGGCGTATTATCATTATCTATTGCTTTTGCAGTAACGTCCTGCACAGATAAGCCTGCTGAAACAAAGAAAGAAGTAATTGTTGTACCGGCAGCACCAACAAAAACAGTAGTCGTACCCCCAACGCCTGCTGAAAAACCAGCTACCAAAATTGTTATCAATAAAGATGGTGCGAAAGTAGCAACAAAGAAAATCGATGTTACTGTCAACAAACCATAAATCTCCTTCATCATTGTACAATAAAAAAGCGTAGAAATTCTACGCTTTTTTATTGTCAGTAAATTTGTTTGATGAACTATTTGAAACGGATATTGTAAGTAGCGGCTGCACCCACATTCTGTACATCTATATATCCTGTTTTTTGGAATACTTGGTTATAAAAACCATAGAAATTCCAGTTGTAGTTATGGTAACCCAATTGGGGCTTAACATAGAACCCACCAGTACTGCCGCTGGTATTGGTTAAGAAAGTGTACCCTACATCGGTGCCCACAAAAAATCCTTTCGACATTGGATAGTACCTCAGCATCAAACCAAGTGGAATTGTTCCAAAATCTTCCGCATTGTCCTTAGCAAAAAAATGGGTATAACCACTAGTAATGCCTATGCCAAAGTTCTTGGTTCTCATGAATTGCCCACTCACTTCAACACCTGCTGCAAAGGAACTATAGTCCGATAACTTTCCTACGGGAACGCTGGCTGAAATGCCTGCTTTCAGCCATGAATTTTTGTTGCTCACTTCTTCTGGTTTTTGTGCAGATACTTGTGCCACTGTAAATAATGCCACTGCACTGATAAATAGTCTTTTCATAAAATTCTAGTTTGTTTGCTAACCGTTTTTCAAATGCTATGCCATGGCTGCAAAGTCAATGAAGTTGAAGCTTTCTGCCTTTCCCATAAGTAGTTACTGGGGAATATATTGCACGGTTATTATCTTTCCAACACTAAAAAGCCACTTGCATGCCCGAATACCGCACAGCAGAAACAATCATTGCAGCATTGGAACGTTTCAATAAAAGGGCATACAATGCAGGCCTGCGTTTTAAAGTGGAACAGATAAGTAAGGATGATATAGATGTACTGGCCAGTTTTGATTTTGCCTATTATGTGAATGTCCGCTTGCAATTTAAAGGACTTGTTTATACTGATTTGAAAGAAAACAATTCCTGGCCGGATGCTTGGAACGAAGACCAGCTTTTCTTGCTCCAAAACAATGAGGTGGAAAGCTTGCTTGATTGGATTGGGATAGAATATGGTTCTAAGGATAAATTATTTGGTTTGCTTTTTAATATTGCAGGGTGGTATGGTGAAAAGGGTATAGTCATTTGTACCTCTTTGGTTGTACAATGAATACATCCTGCCCATGACGATTGATTGCTTGACAACCCATTTTTTCAACTTGATTTATTGGATTGCGTTATTTTTATTTTCTTATGCAAGTATTTTCAGACCCACCCATTCTTATTGCTACCATGGCAGATATTACTGCCATCAAGGATTTATTGAACAGTGCCTATCGTGGTGAATCTTCCAAAAAAGGATGGACAACAGAAGCCCATCTGATTGCTGGCGATATAAGAACGGATGAAGATGATGTAAAGCAAGTAATGCAGCAGGAAGGAAGTGTTTTTCTGAAATACGCAGATGCAGAACAGGGATTGGTTGGTTGTGTAAATTTACAAAAGCACGGTGATAGAATCTACTTAGGCATGTTCAGCGTGTCACCAAACGTGCAGGGCAGTGGCATTGGAAAAAAATTATTATTGGCAGCTGAGGCGTACACCAAACATATTCATTGCAGCAGCATCTACATGACAGTTATTTCTGTCAGGACAGAATTAATTGACTGGTACAAACGCTATGGCTATGTGGATACAGGCAAAAGGAAACCATTTATTGAGGATGGTTTAACAGGCAAGCATTTGCAAGCCTTAGAATTTATGGTACTGGAGAAATCATTGGCTTAATATAGTCCCTTAGCGACCTATCTTTAACCAGCATAATTAGCTGTTAATGAAACTTCCTGCAATAGTTGTCCATTGTTTCTATGTTTTTGTTTTAAGCTACGGCATATTTTATATGTCGTACAAATTTGGCATACCGTCCATGGGCAATAATGATTTTGAGAAGTATGAAAAAATGATTGACCAGCCCCTTAATGCTACAGTAACAACAACTCCTTGGGTTACAAGGCAAATTCCAACTGCCGTGGCTTATATTATTAAACAGTGCAAAATTTACTAACCCAACAATATTTCCTTTGCCAATTATCCTGCCTATAGGAATTTGGACACGCAGAGGAATTATTTCTCTTTAATACTTGCCAATTATCTGGCATTTATGGCATCCATTGTCTTGTTGTTGGATTATTTCAAGAAGAGGTACAAGAATAGACAATTCAAGCATATCAGGAACACAGTCTTGCTTCTTTGCATTGGTTATTTCATGGTGCCGGTAAATATCATTGCACCATTAACCGAAGCTTATGGTTGGCTCTGTGCATCACTTTTTGCCATCGGCTTTCAAAAGAAGAAGACAGGGCTTGTCCTGCTTTCCTTTGTGTTAGCTGCATTTTCAAGGGAAACCTTTTTATTGTATGCTGTTTTCTTTCTTGGCTTACTCTTGCTGCTGCAAAGAAAGAGACTTAAGCATCTGTATAAGGTCATTATATGCTGGATAGGTCTTGCAGTAACCATGTACTTGCTAGTACTGTTATTACGGTATCAAGTGGATATTGCACAAGGTTCATCAAAGCATTTCTCCTTTGTTTATTTTAGTGGCATCAAACATAATATCCTTGATTTCATTTTTCAGGCTGTCCTTTCACAGCTATTGCTGGTGCTCATTTTCAGGAATATTTTCAAGAGAAGCAAGCAATTGTTTTTTCCATTGCTTATTCCCCTGCTTGCAGCACTGTTCATTATTGACAATGGCATAGGAAGGGTAATTGGTGAATGTGTCCCATTATTGATTTTTTGTAGCATTGAACAATCTAATTGGCACAATGAAACATCGGCAAGTGCGGTTGCATAAACTTGCCATCTCCAATCAATCCATTATTTTCGGCTCATGTCATTTTTAACAATCAATAATCTTAGCAGGAAAGAAAATGGGAACCTGGTTGTAAACAATATCAGTCTTGCACAGGAGCCATTTGAAAAAATTGCCATTGCGGGTGCAACCGGCTCTGGCAAAACAAGCCTGCTTAAAATGGTTGCGGGACTGGTGCAGCCAACATCGGGTGATATTCATTTCAAGGAACAAAAAGTAATTGGCCCATTGGACCAATTGATTCCACACCATCCCGGCATTGCTTACCTGAGCCAGCATTTTGAACTGTTCAACAACTATTGGGTGCATGAAGTGTTGGAGATGGCGAACAAATTACCTGAAGAAGAAGCACAACATATTTATGCCATTTGCAGGATTGAACATTTACTGGAACACAGGACAAACCAATTATCGGGAGGGGAAAAACAACGCATTGCTTTGGCAAGATTGCTCTCCACCTCACCCCAATTATTATTGCTGGATGAACCCTTTTCCAATCTGGATGCAGTACATAAAAGTATCATAAAATCTGTCATAAAAGACATCGGTGAGCAACTGCAAATTACCTGTATCATGGTGTCGCATGATGCATTGGATATACTCTCTTGGGCAGATAGGATTGTGGTAATGAAGGATGGGGAAATTATCCAGCAAGGCACACCAGAACAAGTTTACCATAAGCCCATCAATGAATATGCCGCAGGGCTATTGGGTGAGTATAGTATATTGGATAAGGCAGTCCTTAATTTACTGGCCAACAATAAAAAACTACTGGTTCGTCCGGAGCAATTCGAGATTGTGCAGGAAGATAGCCATCTAGTGAGTGGCATTCTTCAAAACATTGTCTTCTTTGGAAGTTATTATATACTTGAAGTAATGCTGGGACAGCAACTAATGAAAGTAAGGACAGCCAGCAATGATTTTATTTTAGGCAATCCTATTTATTTGTCCCTTAGCAATAACGATGCTTGGAGCATCCAATAAATCCATCTTTATAAAAGCATCCATCACTTCGTATCTTGCCCAACTAATAAAAATAAAGCTGCCACAATGATACGACTGGAATATTTTAAACAAAGCGATTTCTCCCAACTAATAGAATGGATAAACACAGAGGAACTCATGATGAATTGGAGCGGTAGGATGTTCAATTTCCCATTAACAAAGGACAGCCTTGCTTGGTATATTGATGATACCAATGACCTTAAAAAATCAGATGCCTTTATCTATAAAGCCATTGATGAAGACAATCATGTTGTTGGGCATATTTCACTGGGCGGCATAAGCCAAACAAATAAGAATGCAAGAATAAGCCGGGTGTTTGTAAGCAAGGAAGGCAGGGGCAAAGCTGCTTGCCAACAAATGGTAAAAGCAGTGTTGAAAATTGGTTTTGAAGAATTGAAACTGCATAGAATAGGACTGGGTGTTTATGATACCAACAAAGCCGCCACCAAATGCTATGAAAAAGCAGGGCTGAAAATAGAGGGGGTTACAAGGGACAGTATTTTGTATAATGGCAACTATTGGAGCATGATAGAAATGAGCATGTTGGAAGAAGAGTGGTTTGCACTAAACGCCTAACAAGTAACTGAAAATGGAAATAGCCCTGCAAGTGCAGGGCTATTTCCATTTTCAGTTACTTTGATTTTTCACTGGTCATCATAGGTTTGCGTTAGTCAGCAGCATAGCTGTGCTTGATTAAATATGCATCAAACCCTAATTCAACCGCAAAAATGTGGTGATGATGTGGTTTTAATGTGGTTAAACTGTGGGTTTAGGTACTTTTCGGAACCTTTAAAATAGAGTAAGGGTGTCAGGTTAAATACCAATTGGCCATAAGTGGGCATAATTGCTGTTCAGCCATATTTTACATTACATTAGCCCTATGAGAGCAGCCACTATCCATGAAATAAAGCAGGAACTATCTGCCATGAAGGCACCAGCATTGGTTAGCCTTTGCTTGAGGCTTGGCAAGTTCAAAAAAGAAAACAAGGAACTGCTTACCTATCTTTTGTTTGAAGCCCATGACGAAGACAATTTTATAAAAGAGATTAAAGCAGAGATTGACGAACTGTTTACAGAAATAAATACCAGCCATATTTATTTTGCCAAGAAAAGCCTCAGGAAAATTTTGCGTATTGCCAATAAGTATGCCCGTTATAGCGGTTCCAAGCAAACTGAGGCAGAAGCACTGCTCCATTTCTTGGAACGATTAAAGGAATCTGGTTTGGCAAAAGAAAAGAACAAGGTCATACATAGCATGTTCCTATTGCAATTAAAAAAAGTGAAAGCCACTGTCAACTCATTGCATGAGGACCTGCAATATGAATATGCAAAAAGGATTGAACCGCTGGAACAGCCCGATAAAACTTCCTTTAATATTCGCAAATGGTTTTAAGGCAACTTTAAACCTGCCAGTTTTGCCCAAACATTATCTTCACCCTGAAAATAAATCTCTACACCCGTTTAAACCTGCAATAACCCCACCTGTCTACCGTTAGACTTTTAACCATTAACACGTAACTCTTAGTAATTATGAAAAAGAAAATCCAGTTTCTCGCAGCAGCATCCATCATTTTTGCTGTAACATTCACCGCTTGCAAAAAGAACGAAAAGGATTTAGACTATGCTGCCGAACTGTCTGCCCATTCTGATGACCAATCACGTTTTTCCAATGAAACAGATGCTATTGCCAATGATGACAATACCATTCTAGAAAATTATCCCTCATTTAATGGTGCTAGGTTAGACAATGCAACAACGCTTCCTTGCAATGCTTCAATAACATCTATAGATTCAACTAGCAGTACTAAAAGAATAGTAATCACTTACAATGGTCTTAACTGTCAGGGATCAGCTACACGTACAGGTACCGTAACACTAACAATGCCTTTGGCTACCCGCTGGAAAGATGCAGGGGCTGTTTTGACTGAAACCATTGCCAACTTGAAGATTACAAGGGTAAGTGATGGCAAAAGCATTACGCTTAATGGTACAAGAACGATTACCAATGTAAACGGTGGACGCCTTCGTGACTTGGTATTGGGAACCACCACTTCATTAATACATACCATTGCAAGTAGCAATATGTCTGTAACTTTTGATGACAATACCACACGTACATGGGTAGTATCAAAGAAAAGGGTGTTTACAGGTAGCGGTATCAATATTACCATTACAACAACTGGTACCGGTACAGATGGAACCACAACTGGCGTTTCAGAAATGGGCATCAACCGTTTTGGAAATGCTTTTGTAACGTCCATTACGCAACCATTGGTTGTAAGCGGATCTTGTGCTTACAGGTTAACAAGCGGACAAGTAACGCATACCCGTTTGGTTGCAACTGCTGTAGTTACTTTTGGTCTGGATTCAAATGGCAATGCTGTAACAACTTGCCCTTCTGGAGCATTTTATTTCAAATTGGTTTGGACAGGCATTGGTGGCATCACCAGAACAGTAATTGCACCTTATTAAGCCCTTAGTTTTCATTCTATATAGTTTCAGTGAGTAATAAGAGCCACCAGTTTATTTAACTGGTGGCTTTTTATTTTGCTCAATAACCTAGTGTGGTACAGTGTGAAATACTTAGGTCTTCCAGCGGCAATGCTGCTGCCGCTCACCAAAAAATCTGCCTATCGTTAGTTGTAAAGCATCTATTTTTATCAAAACTTTTCCTTCTTGAAAATTATTTTATCAGAGCAGCAAATTGCATTGACCGTTAAAAGGCTGGCACATCAAGTGCTCGAAAACCATTTGCAGTTAAAGGATACCGTAATTATTGGCATCCAGCCACGGGGTGTTTTTTTAAGTGATAAGGTGGTGGATGAATTGGGAACATTGGTGGAGCCTTCTGCTATTCAATATGGTAAATTGGATATTACCTTTTACCGGGATGATGTACGTACAAGTTTGCACGTAGCCAACAAAACAGATATTCCGTTCAGCATAGAAAACAAGAACGTGGTGATTGTGGATGATGTATTGTGGACAGGCAGAACCATACGTTCCGCACTGGATGCCCTGCTTGATTTTGGCAGGCCCAAGAAAGTGGAACTCTGCGTGCTGATAGATAGGAGGTTCAGCCGTGAATTCCCCATTCAGGCAGATTATGTTGGAAGGGCAATTGATACCATCGTTTCCCAAAAAGTAAAGGTTTATTGGCAGGAACGTGACAGCAAAGAATGTGTAGAATTGATTTAAACTTGGCAGTTGTTGCTTGTACCTTTAATTTAGCGTTTTAATGAAACTATCTACCAAACATCTACTTGGTATCAAGGACCTCACTAAAGAGGATATTCAATTAATTCTTTCTACAGCTTCCAACTTTAAAGACGTTTTGCAGAGACCTGTTAAGAAGGTGCCATCACTGCGTGACGTAACTATTGTGAACCTGTTTTATGAAAATTCCACCCGTACAAGGATTTCTTTTGAACTGGCAGAAAAGAGGTTGAGTGCGGATACCATCAACTTCACTGCAAGTGGCAGCAGTGCAGCAAAAGGGGAAACCTTATTGGACACAGTGAACAATATCCTCAGCATGAAGGTGGATATGGTAGTGATGAGGCATAGTGCCAGCGGAGCACCGCATTTTTTGGCAAAACATATTCCTGCAGCTATTGTAAATGCAGGTGATGGTATTAACGAACATCCAACTCAGGCTTTACTGGATGCATTTAGTATGCAGGAAAAGTTCGGTAGTCTAGAAGGGTTGAAAGTGGCTATCATCGGTGACATCATGCATAGCCGTGTGGCATTGAGCAATATTTATTTGCTACGGAAAATGGGGGCGGAAATAATTGTTGCAGGTCCACCAACATTGATTCCCAAATACATTACAGAAGCATTTGGTGTAAGGGTTGAATACAATTTGAAGAAAGCACTTGAATGGTGTGATGTGGCCAATGTGCTTCGCATTCAGTTGGAGCGTCAAAGCCAGCCATTGTTCTCCTCATTAAGGGAATACAATTTGGCTTACGGTATCAACAGGAGATTGCTGGAAGGTTTAGGAAAAGAAATAACCATCATGCACCCTGGTCCAATTAATAGGGGCGTGGAATTGGATAGCGATGTGGCTGATGGGCCATATTCAATTGTGCTGAATCAAGTAGAAAACGGTGTGGCTGTGCGTATGGCCGCATTGTATTTGCTGGCAAATAGGGAAAACTAAGGATACAAAGTATGAGGTAAGAAGTACAAGGTATGTTTCGATTCAGCCTAAAACGTTTCGTTATAAACTTTGATTAATTGTTTCGCATTTTGCACATAGGTACTTTGTACTTCTAGATTCGTACTTTAAACTTAATAAATCAACATCCATGCGTATCTGCCTCTTCCCCGGAACCTTTGACCCCGTTACTTTGGGTCATACAGATATTATCAACAGGGCGTTGCCATTGTTTGACAAAATCATTGTTGGCATAGGTGTGAACGCAGCCAAAAACCCCATGTTCAGTGCAGACCAGCGTATGGAATGGTTCAATGAGATTTACAAGGATGAACCAAAAGTGGAAAGTACCACGTTTGAAGGGTTGACGGTGGATTTTTGCAAGAAGATTGAAGCGAAATTCATTCTTCGGGGCATACGTTTCGTAAGCGATTTTGAATACGAAAAATCCATTGCAGATGCCAACAGGACAATGGACAAAAATATAGAGACAGTCTTCCTCACTGGCGAACCAAAATACACTTCTGTAGCTTCCACCATTGTTAGGGATATTTTGAAAAATGGCGGGAATGCTTCTCCTTTTTTACCAGAAGCTGTAATTCATTCCTTGTATCATAACAAATAATACTGGACAGGCTAAGAACGGGAGTAACCAGTAGTAAAACTGAATTGCTTTTCACTTAAATGAAGAAGAAGGGAAAAGGCTAAATAGAAGTACATCTAAATCTTGCAGAAACTGTATGCTCTTTTCCTGATTATGTTCCTATATGTTAAATGCATTTTAATCCATTCATGCTATTTGTGCCAACCTACCCCTTAGGCAGCTATCTACCGGTAATCAATGTCTTCCATTAAAAATTCCTATCTATCCCCAACCGATATTTGTATGAAATGATTTTACACTTACCGTTTTACGTTTGAACAAAAAGCAGTACATATTTTTTCTTCCTTGCTTATTGATTGGCTTGTTTGCACATGCCCAATTCAATGCGATATCCAACCTTAAAAAGAAAAAGATAGCGACACAGGGTGTGGTGAAATTGGATTCGCTCAATATTGTTCCCCAATCTGTTTTCATCAGGAGCATTGATACATCCTTTTATTTTGTTGATGCAGTAAAAGGCATTTTGATTTGGAAAAAAAAACCTTCAATAGACAGTATTGAGATTGCCTACCGGGTATTCCCCTTTAAGCTGGATGCACAGGCAAAGCGTTTCAGTTATGACAGCATCAGAAATAATTACATTTCGCAGCCCGAAATTTTCAACAGGAACAATAAAGGCAGTAACGCAACTGGCTTATTTGATTTTGGTAATTCCATTAACTATAATGGCAGCTTCGGTAGGAGCCTAAGTTTTGGTAACAGTCAGGATGCAGTTTTCAATTCCCAACTCAACCTTCAACTGAGTGGTTATGTTGGCGACAGCATCCAAATTGCAGCAGCCATTACGGATAACAATATTCCCATTCAACCAGACGGGACTACACAACAGTTGAATGAGTTTGACAAGATTCTCATACAGTTCAGGAAGAGAAATTGGGAAGTAAGTCTAGGTGATATTGATATAAGGCAGAACCAGAATTATTTCCTCAGTTTCTATAAAAGGTTGCAAGGTGTTTCCTATCAGCAAGAAAACAGGCTCAATAAAAATGGTTCAAATAAGCTGCTTTTCAGTGGTGCAATTGCCAAGGGGAAATTCACACGGAATGTATTTAATGGCTTGGAAGGAAACCAGGGCCCGTACCGTTTAACAGGTGCCAACAACGAATTCTATTTCATCATTCTTGCTGGGACGGAGCGGGTATTTATTGATGGTGAACTGATGCAACGGGGGGAAGACCAGGATTATGTGATTAATTACAATACAGCCGAAATTACGTTTACACCAAAGCGTATGATAACAAAGGACAAGCGTATTCAAGTAGAGTTTGAATATGCTGACAGGAATTTTCTGAATTCCATGTTTTATGTAAGCGATGAAGCAGTGCTAAGTAAAAGATTGAAAATAAATATTGCTGCCTACAGTAATAATGATGCAAAAAACTCACCCATTAACCAACAGCTGGATACAAAGCAGAAGCAGTTCTTGGCAGACCTTGGCGATAGCACCCAAAAAGCTTTTTATGAAGTGGCATCAAAGGATTCATTTTCTGTTTCAAAAATTCTATATGCCAAAAGGCCCAGTCCAATCAATCCTTTAGTGGATAGTATTTATGTTTACTCTACACATCCGGACAGTGCCCAGTATAACCTGAATTTTATTGATGTCGGGCTTAATAATGGTAACTATGTAGCAGACTTTAATGGAGCAAATGGGAAAGTGTACAAATGGGTAGCGCCAATGGGTGCTATCAAACAAGGTCAATATGAACCTGCTACTTTTTTGGTTGCACCCAAGAAGCAACAAGTGGTGACGATTGGTTCGGAGTATAGTATCAACTCAAAAACAATCTTGAAAACCGATGCTGCTTTCAGCAATTATGATGTGAATACTTTCTCTTCAAGAGACAAGGAAAACAACAAAGGTTATGCAGCAAAATTTGCACTGTACAGAACGGATAAGCTGCAAAGGAAACTGCAGCTTAATTCTATGATTGGCTATGAATGGGTAGATGAAAAATTCAAACCATTGGAACGTTTAAGGGGGGTGGAGTTTGCGAGGGATTGGGGGCTGAATATTTTGCCAACGGCAGCAACGGAACATCTTCCCAAAGCAAGTATCGAGTTAAAGGATGCAAAGAATAATTCCCTGCAATACACTATTGATGGCTATTTGCGTAGTGATGATTACAAAGGTGTAAAGCAGACTTTGCAGTACAACCAGTTAGTCAATAACTTTCAGTTAAGAACATTCTTAAGTTATGTAAACAATAATACACCTTTTGATAAAGGGTACTACTTCCGTCCCAATATTGAAGTAAGTAAGTTGTTTCCTAAGCTTAAAAGTTACTCCATTGGTTCCAGTTATGCATTGGAGCATAACGAGCAACGGAACAAAATAACGGACACGCTTACCCCATTGAGTTTTGCTTTTGAAACCATCTCTGCTTTTGTGAGAAGCAACCAACAAAAAAACAATCATTGGGCATTTACCTATTTTACAAGAAACAACAAACTGCCTTCCCAAAAGTCTTTGGTGGAGACAGATAGAAGCCACAACTATAACCTTTCCGCTGATTTACTGCAAAACCCCAAACACCAGTTCCGTTTCAATATTACTTATCGCCAATTGTTTGTGAAGAATGCAGCACTAACCAACCTTACATCAGACAATAGTTTGTTGGGCCGTGCAGAATATGCCATCAATGAACTTAATGGTTTCATTACAGGAAATGTGCTGTACGAATTGGGTGCTGGTCAGGAGCAGCGTCGTGATTTCTCCTATATTGAAGTGCCTGCTGGCCGTGGTGAGTATGCCTGGAACGATTACAACAATGATGGTATTCCTCAGCTTAATGAATTTGAGATTGCACTCTTTACGGACCAAGCAAAATATATCCGTGTGTTCACGCCAACGAATGTGTTTGTGAAATCAAATTACAATCAATTCAACTATAGTATCAACCTTAGCCCAAGGGCATTGGTCAATAAAATTCACAATACAAAGGTAGGAAAATTTATCAGTCGTTTCAATATGCAATCAACCATGCAGACTGGTAAAAAAGTATTGGCACAGGGTAATCCTGAGTTCAATCCTTTTAAAGGAAATATCAGTGATACAACACTCATTAGCCTCAACAATATTTTGAACAATACGATTTCTTTCAACCGTTTCAGCAGTAGTTGGGGGATGGATATAAGTAACCTCCGTAACTATAATAAGGCATTGCTAACGTATGGTTTTGAAAGTAGGGAACTGAATGATTGGATTATCCGTGCAAGAACAAATATCAGTAAGCAATACACCATTGAGTTGGTTCAGAAACTGGGCAACAGCAATTTGCTGACACCAAAATTTGCCAATAGGAACTATGAACTCAAAACAAATAGTACTGAACCTAAGTTAACTTACACTTATCAAACAAAATACAGGCTGCAAGTTTCTTATCTCTATGCTGCAAAAGAAAATGCTTTTGAGTATGGTGGCGAAAAATCTACCAACAAGGCATTCAATGTTGAAGGAAAGTTGAATGCAGTAAACAATACGAGCCTATTAACGAAATTCACTTACAGTAAGATTGATTATGTAGGTGCAACCAACACTGCTGTCAGCTATATCATGCTAGATGGTTTGCTGCCAGGGAAAAACTTGCTTTGGAATATTGAACTCACTAAACGCCTTGGCAAAAATTTGGAAGTAAGCCTCAACTATGAGGGCCGCAAACCTAGTGATACAAGGACGATAAATATTGGCAGGGCAAGCTTAAGGGCTTTATTGTAGCAGTTTACCGATAATCACCGATTTTTATTGGCTCATAAATGTTAAATAGCCCAATTTTTTTCTTCCATAAAGAGTTTGGTACCATATTTACTATATGGTAGGCGAACCTTAAAGTTCAGAATATGAAAAAGATATACTCAATACCAATCGCAGCGATTTTATTGGTTTCCTTTTCAGCCAATGCTCAAAAGGAAAAAGAAAGAAGGGTGGAAGGTCCACGTACAGAAGCTACAAGAACACAGCCGCAGGTTCGCGAACCACGCGTATCACAGCCACAAAGAACAGAACGAACACAACCTGTAGTTCGTCCGCAAAGAGTGGAAACCACTCCTGTTAGGCCACCAAGAACGCTGCCAACAGTTACGCAAAATCCAACGCGTATAGACAGGGACAGGACAACTAGGGTGGACAGAACGCCAAGATTTGATAGACCCAATACCAGTCTTCAAGATAGGCGTACACCCGGTGTTGTGAGAAATACACCAGCACCACAACAAAGGAATTACAATAATTACAATGCCAATAGAAGGTACCCTAATTATAATAGGAATGGTTACTATCCAGATTACCGCAGGCCTTACAGCTATATTGGTCAACGTTATACCACGTTTTACCATCCAAGGTACTATGTGCCATACCATGGATTGAATTATTATTACAGTGCGGGCTTTTTCTATTCACCTTTTGAAAGTTCTTTCCAAGTAGTGGTACCGCCAATTGGTATCAGAATTTATGCGTTGCCTTGGGGCTATAGAAGGTTCTATATTGGTCCATCATTATACTATTATTATGGCGGTACTTATTACAGGAACAATACTACTTATTATGAAGTAGTTGATGCTCCTTTGGGTTCAATTTTGCCCGAATTGCCTGCAGGTACAAAAACAGTGGTAATTAACGATCATAAATATGCTGAACTTAATGGAACCTATTATCAAGAGACTTTGAGAAACGATGAAACTTGGTACACAGTCGTTGGTAAGAATGGTGTATTGAATACAGATATTGCAGAAGTTAAAGAAGAATCCAATGCCAATATTGGTGATGTGGTTACAGACTTGCCAGATGATTCCAAAACAATAGTATTGAACAACCAAAAGTATTATGTAGTGAATGATACTTACTATCAAGAACAAATCATCGATAATAACATCAGTTATAGAGTGGTTGCAAAACCTCAGTAGAAAATCCAATTGCCTTTCAATGCTGCCTCCGTTTGAGGCAGCATTTTTTGTTTAACAGCATTTATAAAAATTGCAGCTATAATCTTCTTTGTAACCATAGGGCAGGCTGCAGTTTTTTATCATGCTAATTCGCAGCAAAAAATTCTATTACCAATCTTTTTTTCATTGTTAATACAACAGTCCTTATCTTAACTGCTCTATTATTTGTCGATTGCCTGCCTGACAAATTTTTATCAAAACTATTATGCACCTTTCACCAAGAGAGACCGAAAAATTGTTGCTCCACCTGGCAGGCGAGCTAGCAGAAAAACGTAAAGCAAGAGGCTTGAAACTGAATTATCCGGAAGCGATTGCTTTGATAAGTTCACGTTTGCAGGAAGCTATCCGTGATGGAAAAACCGTTGCCCAACTCATGCAGTATGGAGCCACCATTCTCACAAAGAAAGATGTAATGGAAGGTGTGTCAGAAATGATCCATGATATTCAAGTGGAAGGCACTTTTCCTGATGGAACAAAGCTGGTTACGGTTCATGACCCTATCAGGTAGAGCTATTTTAAATTCTACATTTTGAGTTTTAAATTATTGCGGGCTTCCATTTAAAATTTGCCATTCAACATTCAAAATAGATATAATGATTCCCGGAGAATACATTTTAGCATCAGGCAATATCGAAATCAATGTTGGGAGGAAAGCAACTGTTCTTACTGTCGTGAATACAGGTGATAGGCCTGTGCAGATTGGTTCGCATTTCCATTTCTTTGAAGTGAACAAGCAATTAAGTTTTGAAAGGGAAAAAGCTTTTGGAATGAGGCTGGACATTCCAGCAGGCACTGCTGTAAGGTTTGAGCCGGGTGAAGAACTTGATATTAGGCTGGTTGAGTTTGGCGGCAAAAAGAAAATCACTGGTTTCAACAACTTGGTCAATGGTTCTGTGAAATCGATAAAAAATAAATCACAAGCTTCTATTAAGGCTTACAAGAATCACTTTAAAAACAGCAAGCCATGAGTGTAAGTATGAGAAGGGGGAATTATGCCAATATGTATGGCCCAACAACTGGTGATAAAGTACGTTTGGGGGATACTGAACTCTTCATTGAAATTGAAAGGGATTATACGGTATATGGTGATGAAGCCAAGTTTGGTGGCGGTAAAACGATTCGTGATGGCATGGCCCAATCAGCTATTGCTATGCGTAAGGATGGTGTGCTTGACTTTGTCATTACCAGTGTCATGATTATTGACCATTGGGGAATTGTGAAAGCAGATATCGGTATCAAAGATGGAAGGATTGTGGGCATTGGTAAAGCTGGCAATCCAGATACAATGGATGGCATTACGCCCAACATGATTATTGGGGCATCGACAGAAGTGCATGGTGGTGCTGGTTTGATAGCAACTGCTGGCGGTATTGATACACATATACATTTTATCTGTCCACAGCAAATTGACCATGCCTTGTTCAGTGGCATTACTACCATGTTGGGTGGTGGCACTGGACCTGCAGATGGAACTTCAGCAACCACAGTTACACCCGGGGCATGGAACATTCAAAAAATGTTGGAAGCTGCTGATGCCTACCCTATGAACCTTGGTTTTATGGGCAAGGGCAACTGTGCCACCACAGAACCATTGGAAGAACAAATTGAAGCAGGGGCATTGGGTTTAAAAATTCATGAAGACTGGGGCAGTACGCCTGCAGTGATTGATGCTTCATTAAAAGTGGCTGACAAACTGGACATACAAATTGCTATCCACACCGATACATTGAACGAAGCCGGGTTTTTGGAAGATACAGTAGCAGCTATTAATGGCCGTGTAATACATACTTTCCATACCGAAGGGGCAGGTGGTGGACATGCACCGGACATCATTAAAATTGCGATGTACCCAAATATCCTTCCGTCATCCACCAATCCCACAAGGCCCTATACGGTTAATACCATTGATGAACATTTGGACATGCTGATGGTTTGCCATCATCTAAACCCTTCTGTGGCAGAAGATGTTTCTTTTGCTGATAGCCGCATCCGTCCTGAAACCATTGCAGCAGAAGATATTCTGCATGACATGGGTATTATTAGCATGATGAGCAGTGACTCACAAGCGATGGGCCGTGTAGCAGAGGTGATAACAAGAACATGGCAAACAGCCCATAAGATGAAAGTGCAGCGTGGAAGCCTGCCAGAAGATGAGGGCAGTGATAATTTCCGTGTAAAAAGATACGTCGCAAAATATACCATTAACCCTGCCATCTCCCATGGGATTAGTGAATATGTGGGCTCCATTGAAAAGGGGAAGCTGGCAGATATTGTGTTGTGGAAGCCAAGCATGTTTGGTGCAAAGCCTGAAATGATTATTAAAGGAGGAATGATTATCGCATCAAGGATGGGTGACCCCAATGCATCCATACCAACACCGCAGCCAGTTATCTACCGTCACATGTTTGGTGCTGCTGGAAAAGCTTTATTCAATACCTGTGCAACATTCGTATCAAAAGTTTCATTGGATAAAAAAATAGTTCAGCAGTACGGTTTGCAAAAAATGGTACTGCCTGTAAAGAACTGTAGAAACATTGGAAAGAAGGATATGGTTCACAATGATGCCACACCCCATATAGAAGTAAATCCTGAAAACTATGAAGTGAAAGTGGATGGGTTGCCCATTACTTGCGAGCCGATGAAAGTATTGCCTTTGGCACAACGATATTTTTTATTTTAATTATATTCACAATTTGGCAGGCACTGCCTGCCAAATTCATATTATGATTATTCACCAAAAAAGAGGCAATCTAAATTTATACCCTAACCAGCACAAAACCATTGACTGGCTTTCATTGCATTGGTTTGAGACAAACAAGCGGATACAAAGAAAAAGAACAAATGCTGGAAAAGAAATTGCTTTGAAATTTTTGCAGGAAAACCCATCCTTAACACAGGGCGATATTTTATTTGAAGATGAACAAACCATTATTGCTGTGGAGGTATTGGCTTGTGTGGCCTTGGTTATAGTGCCAAAAAATATGTTTGAGATGGCAAGTGTATGCTATGAAATTGGCAACAAGCATCTGCCTTTATTTTTTGACGATAATGAACTACTGGTCCCTTTTGAGCAACCATTATACAAATTGTTAACTGCTCAAGGTTATACAGTAAAGCAGGAGCAGAGAAAACTATTGCAGCCATTGAATACAACAGTTGCACCACATGGCGGCAATGGAACCTTATTTTCCAAAATTATGAAGCTTACTACGCCCAATGAATAATGCATTGCTTTCTTTATTGCATTTAACAGACCCGACCTTGCCCATTGGTGGGTTTTCCCATTCAGCAGGTTTGGAGACCTATGTGCAGCAAGGACTGGTAAAGGATGCTGCAACTGCAAAGGAGTTCGTCATTCAGATGTTATCGCAGAATCTGCGTTTTACAGATGCTGCATTTGTTTCATTGGCTTATGATGCAGCGAGCAAAAATGAGTTCCAAGGAATATTGTTATTGGATAATGAATGCACAGCAGTGAAGCTTCCAAAGGAAATGCGGCAAGCAAGCAACAAACTTGGTTTGCGGTTGATGAAAATATTCCAGCCGTTAAATAAAAGTGAACTGATAAATGAATATGCAATAGCAATAAAGAATCAGCAAACAATTGGTCATTATTGTATTGCTTTTGCTTTGTATGCCCATGCCTTACATATTTCAAAACAGGATGCATTGAATGGCTTTTACTATAATGCTGCTGTGGGCTTTGTAACCAATGCTGTTAAGCTTGTTCCTTTAAGCCAACAAAGCGGACAGGAAATTTTATTTTCTATCCATGGTTTAATAGATGAATTAGTACAGCAAACTTTGGAGCCCAATAAAGATTTAATTGGCTTATGCTGCACAGGCTTCGATATAAAGAGTATGCAGCATGAAAAATTGTATTCACGGTTGTATATGAGTTAGATTATTTTGAATGATAAATTTTGAATGAAGAATGAGCGAAAGGAAATACATAAAAATTGGCGTAGCTGGACCTGTGGGTTCCGGTAAAACTGCTTTGATAGAAAGACTGAGCCGAAAGTTGGCGAGTGATTATAGTCTTGGTGTAATTACCAATGATATTTATACGAAGGAAGATGCAGAGTTCTTGACGCAGAACAGCCTGTTGCCCAAGGAAAGAATTATTGGTGTGGAAACTGGTGGCTGCCCACATACAGCCATTCGGGAAGATGCCAGCATGAATCTGGAAGCAGTGGAAGAAATGGCCGCACGTTTTGCAGATATTCAAATCATTTTCATAGAAAGTGGCGGCGATAATTTATCGGCCACTTTCAGCCCTGACCTAGCTGATGTAACCATCTTCGTTATTGATGTGGCAGAAGGCGATAAAATTCCACGCAAGGGTGGGCCGGGTATTACCAGAAGTGATTTGCTTGTCATCAATAAAATTGATTTGGCCCCCTATGTAAATGCAGACTTGGGAGTGATGGAACGTGATGCAAAAAAAATGCGTAACGGCAATCCATTTGTGTTCACCAATTTAATGAGCCTGCAAGGGCTGGATGATGTTATTGGCTGGATAAAAAAGTATGCCTTACTGGAAGAAGTGGAAGAGCCTAAGTTGTGGCGATAAGACTAAGAAATTACAAATCAGAAATCTGAAATTATTTTTGAAAGCAAACCTCCATATACAAACTACGCTAAGCAATGGCTCAACCAAGTTGGGCAACTGTTATTTTTCACCACCCTTCAAAGTGATGAATATAACAGAAGATAAGCAAGGAAAGGATTTGCATCTTATGCTCATGAGTTCATCTCCGGGTATTCTGGATGAGGATGACTATGCACTGAAAGTTGATGTGGTGGAAAATGGCTTGTTGCAATTACATACGCAGGCCTATCAACGCTTGTTCAACATGGTGAATGGGGCAAGGCAAACCATGGAAGTCCAGCTTCAGGATGGTGCTTCATTTACTTACTTGCCACATCCATCTGTGCCACATGAAAGTTCCATCTTCACAGCAAGAAACAAAATTTATTTAAGTAAGCACTGCAATTTAGTTTGGGGCGAAATCTTAACCTGTGGAAGGAAGTTAAATGGTGAAGTGTTTTCCTTTTCCAAATACCACAACATCACAGAAATATTCCTCAACAATAAATTAATCATCAAGGAAAATTTATTGATGCAGCCGTTGCTTATTAACCCCAACACTATGGGACAGTTAGCAAGTTTCACCCATCAAGCAAGTTTAATCATTATTAATGAAAATATGGATGGCACAGCATTTACTGATACCGTGTATAATTACCTGCAGCAACAAACCGAAATAGATTTTGGTGTTTCTACCACGCAAACAAATACCATTATTGTAAGAATATTGGGCAATAAGGCTGAACAACTATTTACTTGCTTGAAATATATTGCTTCATTGGTTCCAATAGTAAAACTGGTGGAACATGCAGACTGAGTTACAAGTCCTCATTACAGCAGCCATTGCAATTGCCTGTTTGCATACCATTACTGGACCAGACCATTACTTGCCTTTTATTGCTTTATCAAAAGCAAGGGGTTGGAGCTTTATCAAAACTTTATCATGGACTATCATCTGTGGATGCGGTCATGTATGGAGTTCCGTATTGCTAGCACTGGGAGGGGCAGCTATTGGTTGGAATCTCTCCAAAATCACTTGGCTGGAAAATATAAGGGGCGGCATTGCTGGTTGGTTCATGCTGCTTTTTGGTTTGCTCTATGGAACATGGGGGCTGTGGCGTGCATTTACCAATAAACCGCACAAGCATTTTGATACTTACGAAGATGGCAGCATGTATGTATATGAACACAAACATGGGCAGGCGATTGCAGCAACAGAAAGGCATAAAGTAACACCTTGGGTCATGTTCATCATCTTCTTATTGGGACCTTGCGAACCCATGATTCCGTTACTATATTTCCCGGCAGCACAGCATTCGTGGCATAGTATGTTGCTGCTCATCATTATTTATACATTGGTTACTTTACTCACTATGATAGGCATGGTAGTACTTGGTTATTATGGGGTGGCATTTTTAAAAACAGAGAAGCTGGAAAAATACATGCATGCATTAGGAGGCTTGACTTTATTTATTTGTGGTGCAGGGATGGTTTTTATGGAGTGGTGATTTTTGAAGACAAGCCACCAGAAGATATATTGAACTCAACAGTATCCCCATTCAAAATGAGGAACCTGAACTATAAAAAACAATACTCTGATATTACAGCCCATTAATAACTCTTCAACACCGTCCTAATTGCAGAATCCTTCTGCACACCACTCAACTTGTAATTGTATTGATACAAAGCACTTTCCCAATCACCATAATTAGCATTGGGCAATACAATAAACTTCTTTCCAAAAGCCGCAGCATTGTTTTGCACATTCAGCAAGCGTTCCTGTTCTGTTTTCTTGTCAAACAATAAAGAAAAATCCGCAAGATTGTCGCCCAGCAATAAAACAATATCATGTGTGGCCAAAACAGATTGTCTCCTAGCTTCTTTGCTGCTGGTGCCTGCTTTTGTAATCAAATGTTTTTCATCTGCATAGGGAAAGCCAAATTTTTGCAGGTTCTTCAATGTGCCGCCCCTTTCTTTTTCTTCACGATTGGTGATATAAAACACTTCCACATTTTTGGAAGCTGCATAGTTAAAGAATGTCAATGCACCAGCTAATGTATCTGCTTGTCCAAGTGCTGTCCATTCTGACCAAGTGGTTAAATCATAATCTTTTCCCTGCAAACCTTGATGAACTGCATAGGCACTGTTATCCAATAAAGTCTCATCAATATCTGTCACCACGGCCAACCGTTTTGAAGAATTGCCTTGCAACGATTGGTCAAGCCGCCAAGTTGCAATATTATAGGCTTGAAAACAAAGTGCCTTGTACTCGGCGGCACGTTGCTGGAAGAAAGCAGTAAATAGTTTTCCATCAGGTATCAATGTACTGCCAGTAGAAGTGGTGGCAGTATTTTTCTGCTGTGTGCTGCAAGCTGCCATTGCTAATGCAACAAGAATTAGGAAGGTTGTCTTTTTCATGTCCAATGATTAAGTGTCAAATATAACTTTTGCTCTGCAAGCAGTTGCTTGTTTGTTGCTGTACTTTTTTTGAAACGATTTTGGAATTTGATGCGAAGATGTTTCATTACTGAAACAAAATTTTTGAAACAATTCTACATGTTTCAAATAATATGTTTCACCAACTTATTGCTCTAGATTATTGGGTAATTTTTATTGCAGATTTTAATGCTGTATTTGAAATGCTTTTTTTAGCTTCACCACATGCGACCAAACAAAAATTTACTCTTATTACTGCTACTTATTGGATTATCTGCATCAGCACAAACAAAAAAGCCAACGGCAACGCCTTCAGCACCAATAAAAAAATCGGCAGTAGTTGATAGTTCACAGTTTGCCACTGTTCAGGTAAATGTTACCGATTTTTCCGACAAGCCCAAACCCAAGAAAGGGGAGCAGGTTTCCTTCCTCGCCAAGAAGACGAAAAAGTTATTTTCCAGCAAGACGAATGGTGAAGGGAAATGCTCGGTGGTGTTACCTGTTGGTGATGACTATACAGTAACCATTAAGGCATTAACTGACACCAGTAAGTATGGTGAGCTGCAAATACCAGCTTTAAGTGAAGGGCAATTTTATAATGAACCTTTTACGGTGAACATTCAATATGAAGCACCGAGGAATTTTACATTGGACCATGTGTATTTTGATTTTGGAAAGGCAACGCTTCGACCTGAATCAAACAAGGAATTGCAGGAACTATTTGAATACCTGAAATACAAAGAAGAAGAAAAGTTGAGATTGCTGGCCACACGGATAATGTAGGCAATGATGCAGACAATTTGAAACTTTCGCAACAAAGGGCAGAAGCGGTAAAGAATTACTTGATTAAAAAAGGCATTGCTACAGGAAGGCTTACTGCTAAAGGTTATGGAGCCACAGCTCCAGTCGCAGATAATAGCACAAACGAAGGCAAACAAATGAACAGGCGAACAGAAGTGAAGATTTTGTAAGTAAAATTTTAATCTACCCAATCAATTTGTGCTCTAAAAGAAAGTCCCCGAAATTTTCGGGGACTTTCTTTTATAAATATCTTTCTTTCAATACTTTTTTATGGTGGAGTATATGCCCAATAATGATGAATGCAATAGCATTAACAGTGATGGAATGGGTATTGGCTGAACCAGTTTGTCCTAGTTCCTCTTCAGTTAAGTTCGATAGGAAAATGTCTGTTGATTTTCTGGTTGCCATAAATTCATCCTTCAAACTTTGCAAAGTTCTTAGAGAAGTATCAGCATTGGCAGCATAATCGTTTTCTTCAAAGCCAGGCAATGGCGTTGCATCTTTTCTTGCAAATGTCAAAGCCCTGTAAACAAAAATTCTTTCTGCATCTATTAGGTGCTGCACCACATCTTTTAATGTCCATTTTTCAGGGGCATATTTATAGTCAGCTTTTTCTTCTGGCAAAGTATTTACAAAATCGTTGATGATTGGTGAATGGTTAGCAATGGCCTCTTTGATATTATTACCAGTTGCAAAATCAATATAGCTTTGATAGAAATTATTGTAATCACCTTGTTGTGGCCTTGCCATAATTAGTTTATTTTTTTGTTTTGAAAAGTTGATTTTGGTGATAGCTCTTTCTTTTTTTGCACAGGAGGAACTGGTGGAACCGCTTTTGTATTGGGCTTCATTTTATCAGCAATTTCCACCGCACCATAAGCATTGACGCAACCGCCAAATTTTGCTAGGTCCTTCATATTCACCATTTCTTTTTCACCATCCTTACTTGGTTTTAAAACTAGAACATCATCATTGGGTTGCACCACAGATTTTTCAATGGCTTCGCCAATTTGTAGAGCAGAAAGTTCGGGGTAGTAAGAACGCAGCATAGCTGCAAGCCCCGTTACCACTGGTGCTGCCATACTGGTACCCTGCATGTTGCTGTACTGGTTGCCACCAGGAACAGTGGAATAAATTTTTACACCGGGTGCAAAAACATCTACTGTTTCCTTGCCATAGTTGCTGAAGTTGGCTGTAAGTGAACCATTAATTTTTGGGTCGCTGCTTGCGCCAATGGTCATGAAATTTTCTACTTTTTTATTTCCTTTTAAATAGTAAGCACTGGGATAATTTTCAGATGAATCAGTGTTGGTTGATTCGTTGCCTGCTGCATGGACAAACAAAACATCTTTCGATGCTGCATACCTTACTGCACTGTCAATCCATTTCTTTTCAGGTGAATAACCTTTGCCAAAACTCATATTAATTACTTTGGCACCATTGTCCACAGCATAGAAAATGGCAAGGGCAATGTCCTTATCATACTCATCTCCATCAGGCACCACACGGAGCGTCATTATTTTTACATTGTCTGCCACGCCATCCATGCCAATACCGTTGTTCCTTTGTGCAGCAATGATACCTGTAACGTGTGTACCATGTGTTGGGCCACCACCCATTACATCGTTATTGCCATAAAATTTATCGTTGATATTGCTGTAATCATCTTTTACAATATCTGCCCTGTAATCGTGCGGTTTTTCATCCTTTGCCTCAATGGCTTTTTTCTTTGTTTCAACATATTTTTCAAGTTCATTTATGATCTCGGTATTTTTTACTGAACTTTCTACGCCAAACATTTTCATGGCACTCAGGAAACCAAATTTTGCTTTCTTGCAAGCATCTGTTGTTGGGATGAATTTTTCCAGTTCTTCAATAGTGTATTCCTCTTTTTTCATTTCGGCGGAAATGATTTTGTCGTTCTTCTTGATGCTCTTTGTTTCTATTTCAATGCGGAGCACATTGAATTGCTCTTCAGGCGTAACGTTTATATCTTCAGCAGTTCTTGCCCATGTTTTGTAAATATATTTTTCATCTTCACCCATGGTCAGTGTATCCACTTTTTTGTTCAGGTACTTATCCTTGAAACGGTGATAGACTCGTGCTTTTTCTGCACCAGCATTTTTAAGCATGCTGCCATCCTTGCCGCCTAAAAAATTCCATCCATACACGTCATCCACATAACCGTTACCATCATCGTCAATGCCATTACCTGGAATTTCTTTTGGGTTATGCCATAGTATGCCTTTTAAATCCTCGTGTGTTGTGTCCACACCAGAATCAAGCACGGCAACAATAACCGTTTTTGGCTTTTTGTTTTTATCTGCCAACAATTTATATGCCCTGGCTAGGTCTATTCCATTGTATGAATCTTTTGTTGGGCTTAGTAAATGCCACCCTTTTGGTGTCTCCGCTTGTGATTGGGCATTTGTGGTAGCTGAGCATAAAAATGCAGTAGATAGAATAAGTATGGCCTTCTGTATCATGTGTTGATTTTCCTTTCGGCAAAATTGCTAATAGAGATGCGTAAATTAATGCCAAAAAAATATTTTAACTGTTTTTATGTAAAACTTTTATGAACGGCATCTGGTGACAAACGCAGTTTATGAAAATAGTTGTTACCACTTCTTTTGTGATAGTGGCATGTTGCATGGCCATTATTTCCAACGCACAAATGGTTAAGGGAAAAGTGATGGGTGAAAAAGGCACGGCTGCTGCACATATATCGGTCAGTTTTCAAAACAAGGCCAATGCTGTGAGTACCAATGCCGATGGGACTTTTAAAATAATGGCTACGAAACTCCCGGATACATTAACGTTCAGTGCTGTAGGTTACGAACCTTATAAAGTGGTTGTAACTGAAAAGACATTGAAGGATCCCAATTTTGAGGTAGTACTGTTAACTGCAAGGGAAACTTTGAGTGAGGTGGTAGTGGTTGGATATGGTACTGAAAAGAGAAGAGATGTTACTGGTAGTGTTGCATCCGTTTCAACAGATAAAATATATGGAAGCCGTTCAAGTGGTGGATATGATTTTTCCCCAGCCTTTTCAACACGTGAACTTAACAAGAAAGAAGCGAAGAGGTCAGCAGCGGCTATAAAAATTCGGGGTGCCAGTTCCTTGTCAGAATCGGGGAGCTATGCAAAATCTTCTCCTTCGGCCTATGCTTCAACTGGTAAGAAAATTTCTTTTACGGATTCCGTTACCTTAAAAAAAGATGGGAGAATGTATGCAACAAGATTGCTTACTGCTGGTGAGGTAAACGATTTCAGTAAATGGAAAATGTGGGAAGGTTTTACAGAGTCGGAGTTCAAATCATGGAGCCAGCACTGGAATATTTTTCCGAAGCAGCGTTACTGTGTGCAGTTGCAGAACAAACAACATTATGCAGTGGTTGGGCAAGAAGTTTATTTAATTAATCAAAACACAAATGACACTGTTTGGAAAGCAGTAACCGATAATACTGGCAAGGCTGAACTGTGGGCTGACTACAACCAGTCAAGAAAAGCGGAGGGGGATTATATCCTTGCCACCAAAGGTGCTGAAAATTTTGCCGGTCCTGTACTTTTTCAAGATGGCATCAATAAGATGAACGTCGATATTGCCTGCAACAACAGCAAAACAGTTGACATTGCTTTTGTAGTGGATGCTACAGGAAGCATGGGCGATGAAATTGAATATTTAAAAGTGGAACTGGAAGATGTACTGAACCAAACTTTTGGTCATTACAGCAACTTGGATTTACATGCAGCCTCTGTGTTTTATAGGGATAAGGGTGATAGCTATGTTACAAAGCACATTGATTTCAACACGGACTTATTGAAAGTGCTGAACTTTATCAAACTGCAAAACGCTGGAGGAGGGGGTGATTTTCCTGAAGCTGTGCATAGTGCATTGGGAACAGCTATTGACAGTTTGCACTGGGACGAAAATGCAAAGGCAAAAATACTGTTCTTGATTCTTGATGCCCCACCACATGATGAAGTAAAAGATGAAATGTTTTATTTGATTCAAAAAGCTGCAACGAGAGGCATAAGGATTGTTCCAATAGTTTGTAGCGGTGCTGATAAGAATACAGAGTTCATGATGCGGAGCATTGCATTGGCCACCAATGGCACTTATGTTTTTTTAAGTGATAACAACAGCGGGGTGGGTGGTACACATTTAAAGCCCACCACTGATGTATATAATGTGGAATTGTTGAATAACTTACTGCCAAGAATCATTCAGCAGATGCTCTACACTACCAACTGTATTGATGAGCAGCAACAGGTACAGCCCATAGCTAAAATTCCTTCAAATGTTTTGGAGATAAAAGTTTCACCAAATCCAACTAGGGGGGAGGTGAACATTAAGAGCAGCAAGGAGCTTAAAGAAATTTTTGTAGCAGACTTTACAGGAAAAATATTGATGCGTTTATCGTCTTCAAACAAGCAAACTAAATGGCGTTTGGACATTGGAGCTTACCCTGCTGGTAGTTATATCATCAAATACATTACGAGTGACAATGAATGGGGAGCAGAAAGGATTGTGTTGGTACATTAGAAAAAAAGAATGGTCGATAGTTCATGCACTATCGACCATTCTTTTTTTCTATTGGAAGAAGCTGAAATTATGTTTGCCTGAATAAACAAAAGGGACATTGACAAATATGCCGCCTTTGCCTACACGGGTTGTTCCTTTTACATCCAACTGTATTTCTTTGTTGAACAGTACCAAGAAAAGATTTTTAAAAATGCCTTTCATGTCCACTGCCATTTTGGAAGGCAGTGCAAATTCACTTCTTCTTGCAATATGCATGATGGTGTCCAAAGTATATTTTCCCAAGTAATTATTGTCAATATAAATATCACAGTCCACTTTGCGTAAGTCAACACCAAAACTATTGGGATTGTAGTACACTAGGTCCATACTTACAGCAGTTCTATCATAGCCAATATTTTCAATTTTGATATTCTTTACATCCCGATAATCGAAGCCCTGTGGCTTTTGACAGGACGAGAAGATGATTAGTAGGAGTGATGCTATGAAGAAATACCTTGTTGTTTGTTGCATTAAAGTTTATTTTTTCTATACTTTTTTGTGGGGTTTCTTCTTGTATGAAATATTGAGCTTACAAGAATTAGATTCTCTTTTTTATTAAAAGAGTAGATAATGACGAATGGAAAAACTTTTACTATAGCTTCTCTCAACCCTTCTTTTTTCTTTGGATAACGTTCAGGATTATGCTGTATTAACTCCAACTTTTTTTGAATGATTAGAATGAATCTGTCACCAAGCCCTGTTGATTGTTCTTCATACCAGATAGCAGAGTCCGAATATTCCTTATCTGCTTCTTTTGTTATGATTACGGTGTTCAAATTATTTCTTTTTTAAGGCTTTTCTTGCATTGGCAACTGACTCAGCAATAGTAAAGCCCTTGTTTTTCCCGTTTAGGTAATTGGCTTCTCTCGTTTTTAATTTCTCAACAAATTTTTCATCATCCCAATTCAATGATGTTTCATCAATTTCATCTTCAATAATTGTAAAGATGGCTTTCACTTTTTTTTCTTGAGCGGTATCTATATAATGATGAAGCTTGTTCCTTATTTCCGTGGTAGTCATAAATTGATTTTACAAATCAAAGCTAAATAAAAAAGTCGGGCAACTGCCCGACTTCAAAAACTTCAACATTATTTTTTGCTTGGAAAAAGACTGTTCTATGTGTTCAACTGCTTCTTATAAAAGAATCACCATCTAATTCCCAATCCCTAATTACTTTCCACTATCCTCCCTTTCCTTCAGTTCCTTAATCTTATCCAGTGCACCAGCAACCACATCGCACATGATAGTGTACAGTGCTCCTTGCTTGTAGTTATTGTAGATATGTTCCAAAGCAAGGTTCTCATTGGTAATCACAGTTTGTGGTATGTTTGGATTTACCGTGTTAATTCCTTCTTGCAATAAAGTAATGATTTCATCAGCAGTTCTGCCACGCAAGTTCTTGTCACAACGGATAATAATTTCATCAAAATACTGTGCGGAAATAGCACCCAGTTCTCGGATGTCTTCATCACGCCTGTCACCCGTACCGCTAATGACACCTACTTTGTAATTGTAATCCAGTTTGCTAACGAAATCCCCCAAGAGTCTTAAGCCATGTGGGTTATGGGCAAAGTCTGCCAAGAAAGTAAAATGTTTGAAGTGGAAGAAGTTCAAACGGCCTGGCGTGGTATTGCTGCCAGCAGTAAAAGTTAAGAGGCCGCTTTTAATATCTTCAATAGTAATGGATTTAAAAAGATAAGTAGCCATCACGCTTGGTAATGTATTGGCAATATTATGCGTTGCCTTTCCTTCAAATGTCAATGGTATTTCCTTCACATTAGCTACACGTATTTTCCAGGTACCTTTTAAAATACTGACATATCCATTTTCATAAACTGTTGCCAGGCCACCTGCTTTGCAATGTTGCTGAATACGTGGATTGTTTTCATCCATACTGAACAAAGCCACATTGCATTTCAAATCTGTTTTCATGGCATATACCAAATCATCATCAGCATTCAGTACAGCATAGCCATGTGGGTAAACAGTTTCAGGAACAACAGCCTTTACCTTGGCCATTTGTTCAATGGTATTAATGCCACCAAGACCCATGTGGTCTGCAGCCACATTGGTTACAATCGCCACATCACAATGCTGGAATGCCAAACCATTTTTCAGGATGCCACCCCTTGCACACTCAAGCACTGCAAAGTCAACGGTTGGATCCTTCAGCACAAAGTTGGATGATACGGGTCCAGTGCAATCACCCTTCATCAATAATTGATTTTGGATATACACACCATCGCTGGTGGTATAACCAACTTTCTTTCCCGCACTCTTCGCAATATGCGATGTTAAACGTGTTGTGGTTGTTTTGCCATTGGTTCCTGTAATGGCAATGATTGGAATGCGGCCATTGCTCCTGTCAGGAAACAGCATATCAATCACTGGTTCTGCTACGTTCCTTGCCAAACCTTCTGCTGGTTCAATATGCATCCTGAAGCCGGGTGCCGCGTTTACTTCCAAGATGGCTCCACCATTTTCAGAAACAGGAGTGCGTAAATCTTTTGCCATGATATCAATACCACAAATATCCAGTCCTATGATTTTTGCGATGCGTTCACACATAACGATATTGGCTGGATGCACTTCATCTGTTACATCTTCACTGGTGCCACCAGTGGAGAGATTGGCAGTTGTTTTTAATAGAACCAGTTCACCTTTTGGTGGAACGGTTTCCAAAGTGTAGCCCACTTCTTCCAGCATCTTCATCGTGCTACCATCCACGGTAATCTGAGTGAGTACCTTTTCATGACCAAAGCCACGGCGTGGATCCTTATTCACTTCATCAATCAAGTATTGAATAGTATTGACACCATCACCTTTTACGGCAGCAGGTGTACGCAAGGCTGCACAAATAAATTTATAGTTGATGACCAATATCCTGAAGTCAAAACCTGTAATGAACCTTTCAACAATGGCACTTCTACCATATCGCTGAGCAGATTCCAATGCAGTAACTGCTTGTTCCCAAGTGGTAATATTAGTGGTGTTCCCCTTCCCATGGTTGCCATCAATAGGTTTTATTACCAAAGGATAACCATATTTGTCCACTGCTTCTTGCAGGCCGATCTCGGTTCTAACAACCGTTCCATTGGGTACAGGAATTTCAGCAGCTTCCAATAAATTCTTTGTTTCCTCCTTATCGCATGCAATGTCCACTGCAATATTACCTGTGGTAGATGCGATGGTTGCCCTTACCCTTTTCTGGTGAACGCCATAACCCAACTGTACCAGGCTATGTTTGTTCAAACGTATAAAGGGGATGCCACGTTTGGCAGCCTCATCCACAATGCAGCCAGTGCTCGGACCAAGCCTAGTGTCTTCCCTAATTTCACGAAGCTGCTGGATGTCCTCAGCCAAATCGTAAGTAGTATTGTCAACTAAGCTTTGAGCAATACGCACGGCAGCTTTTGCAGCATATACACCTGCATCTTCTTCTATATAACTTAATACCACAAAATATTTTCCTTCTTCGCCAGTTCCTCTCGTTCTTCCAAAGCCCGTATCCATTCCTGCAAGCGTTTGAAGTTCCAAAGCAATATGCTCAATCACATGGCCCATCCAAGTGCCTTCCTTTACACGCAAAAAGAAACCACCACGAACAGCCTCACTGCACCTATGTTCAATCATCGTAGGGAACATTGCTTCCAACCTTTCCAGAAAACCGTCAATTGTATTGGTTGGTTGCTGTTCCAGTTCCTCAAGGTCAAGCTTCATCTGTATCAATTTGCTTCTTCTAACGCTCCAGTAATTGGGGCCACGCAGGATTTTGATTTCTTCGATTCTCATGTAGTATTTTTTGCAGTTTAGTTTTATGTTCTAACTGATGAACAGCGTATGGGTTGTGATTAAAGCTTTATCCTCAACATTGCGGAAGGATAAACTTTTATAAGTGCCATTGCCCATCAGTTAAGTTGGAAGATAGGGAAAAATAAATTGCAAGTGAAAATAAACCAGCAACAAAAAATCCTGCTTTTTATAAAGCAGGATTTCTGTTCAAAATTTAAAGTAGTTTATTTTATTCAACTAAAATAGTCGTGTTCATTCTGGTTTGTTCATTTAGCAACTGTACATTGTAAGTTCCTTTTCTTATCCATGCCGGTAGCCTAACCAATTCCACTGATGAACCTTCTTCATGGCTGATAGAAGCAGCCAATATTTTTCTTCCCGCCATATCATATATGAGCAACTGGTAACTTCCTTTTTCCAAGTCATTCAATTGCACATGCAATTGACCATTAGTGACTGGGTTGGATGAAATAATCATTTCAGGTTTCACATTGCCCTTGTTGTTCACCTTTACAATGCTGCTATAGGTTAGTTTACCATCATTATCAACTGCTTTGATGCGATAAAAATTATTGCCAGAAAGTGGACTCACGTCAACCCATTTATAAACCTTATCAGCATTACCAGCATTCAATTGTATGGCTTCAATAAAATTGCTACCGTTACCTGATTTTTCAACAATATATTTTGCAGTGTTCACCGCTGTAAGAATGTTCCATTGAACTGTTACGGCGCTGTTTTTCTGTGCAGCACTAATGGTTCCAAAACTAACAGGCATGGAGGCGTTACTGGTTATTACAATATCATCAATTCCCAAACCTGAAGATTGCAAATTGAAAATGCCTACACGGCAAGGCCCAGTGAAAGTACCTGTGAAAGTAACCAACTGTGCAGAGTTATTGATTGTGCCCACACCACCTGTAGAATTGGTAGCCACAGTAGCAGTGGTTAAGGAACTTGAAAGATAAACTTGTGAAGCGTAAGTATAAGCAGTGGGAACAGTATAAACACCACCTGTGGCACTGTTAATGCTTAAATGGGTTGGTTGCCCAGGAGCAGTCGTGTTGGTATAAATGCCCACAGCAAAATCAGTAGTAACGTTTACGGAGAAAACAACGGTGGCCACACCATTTACAAGAATAGGGGTAACAATATATCCTCCGGATGAAACACCTATCCAATTATCTTTTGAACGTGCTTTTGACAACCTTGTGTAAGTGCTGGAACCAACGCTTGCCTTGTTGTAAAACCATGTACCGGAATTGGGAACGGTATTAAGATAAGTTGCAGTGGCTGTGCTTTGCTGGTAACCTGTGTAATAAGTAATGGTTTGGGCAGTACTGGTTGCAGTTATATTCACTTGCCCACTACTCGAACCACTAACAGTGGCATTTGTAGAAGCTGCCGTTAATGATGTCCATATTGATTCCTCAAATGTTTCATTAATGATTTGAGCTTTTAGCGTATTGCCAAAACATAAGAGACTGAATGCCATTAATGGGGCAGCAGTGCTTCCAAGTAAACGGGCGTGTAATCTTTTTCTCATACAACAAATTTTAATTGTTAGAATCAAATAGTTATTCGATTGTTCAGCTAGACATAAAACAATAGAATACACAAAATGAAAATATATTGGTTACACAAGTAGTTAAGCAGATAATGGGGGCAAGTTATTTTGAAAGCTAAGTGCATGGCAATTTAATGTAGAAAATTGTAAAATCAATTTGCTGTGCCATTTTTTTCTTCGCAAGCTTTAAAATAATGATTGCAGCAGTTTTTAAGCATTATTCTTCCTAAATACTAAGCCCATGCAAAACTTCGTGCATGGGCTTAGTGCAAACAATCCTGTCTTTATTTATTATTTTTTCTGCTTCTTATTTTTTTTACGCCATAACCAACTCCGGCAGCCACCAATAAGCTTAACCCACCGTCAATGGGTGCATCATCCAGTGGACCGCCGTCATCATCAATAGCGAATGCCTTCAACGTAACGATACAAGTAAGAACCACTACCAAGCTCAGAATTTTATATGCCTGTTTCATACTGCTTTATTTTGGTTTGATGTATTTGATTTGTCAACTAATTATTGTTTCACTATTCTTTGCACTTGTCTTTCACCATTACTGCTGGTGATTTCCAGTAAGTAAGTTCCACTGGTCAACCCCTTCATCTGAACCATGGTCCTGCCCTGTGCTTTTTGCTGTGAAATTTTCTTGCCTGCAATATCTGTAACCGTAATAGTATAGCTTCCGTTGGTCAATGTTGGCAATTCCACATTCAACTGGTTAGTTACAGGATTTGGGTACACATTAATTGAAGCAATGGCCATTGTTGGAACAGTTGGCACTGTCTTGCTGAACACTACAGCAAACCTGTCCGTTCCCTGTGTAGCAGGAACCGATGTAGTCACCGTAAATGCATACTCCTTTGCATCGTTCATCAATTGAACAGTGCCAGTATAATTGTCCATCAAATAAATCTTGGCATTGGTTCCCTGAACAAACTGTTCAAAATCGTAGAAGTTCAATTTGAAATTGCCGTTAGCAGTGCTCACCACATTCAGGTGCACCGTATCACTGCTGAAGTTGATATTCCTTGTATTGAAAGCCAATCCTTTTCCTGCTTTTAAAGATTTCAAGTACTGCGTACCAGCATTAATGGAAATCACATCTCCATCGTTCAGTTCGGCACTGGTCGCATGATTGGCAAACTGAACCATAATTTCATCTGCCTTATTGCCATTCGCAAGCATGTACCCTATCCTTAAACGGTTAGGGTTCTGCTGGCGGAAATAGCCATTGTTACCCGTAGTGGTTTTCATGGATTCTGCCCAGTTCAATGTGATATCGGCACCGGCTACTGCACCCTGTACAAAGAAAGCCTGTCCATTAGCCAGGATATCACCTGTTGCATCACTCACGCCTGTATTGCCACCAGTAAAAGTGGCACCGTTCCAGAAAGCATAATTGCCCACTGTATTACCCGGAGCAAAGATGGCATAGGAATTATTGATAACTGAATTATTGGCTGTTTGCAATGCTGCAAAGCTTATCTCACAAGGGTAGGGGTTACCAGCCAATAAATAATTGTCATTGGCAGGGGAGGCGTCCCCATTATTTGGAAGCGTTGTGCTGAAACTGTACAGGTTCTTATTGGCATTGCTTAGTGTGCCGCCTGAACTGAGCGTTGCAGCAGTGGTGGAAGTTACACTACCATCCAGTAACGAGCAACCAGCACTCCTTGATCCCCTGATATTCATGCGGTATCCTGTACCCGGTGCAAGGTTAATACCTGTACCGGAAACCGAAGTCCACCTTGCACCCACAGCCTTTGTTCCATCATATACAAACATGCTTGCTGCATTGGTTGCAGTGGCATCAAAGCCATTACTATTGGAACTAAGTGTTGGGCATATTGTTCCACCTGTACCCGCACCTGTAATGTGCACCTGTTGCTGCCAACTGCTATTAATGCTTTGTGTAAATGGTGAAGCTACCATGCTCCATGTCTTACTGGCTTTTCCAGGTACATAGCGTTCCTGTACAAATCCGCCAGAGCCATAAGCCAAAGAACCATTCACTGTAGCTACCCTAGCTGTACCTGTAGCATCACTTTTCAACGTAAGCGTGTTATTGGTAAGGTCAAACGTACCAGCCGTAACGCTTAAAGTTCTGCCTGCTGCAATACTTGCTGAGCCAGCCAATTCCTTGGTAGCGCCAGACGTACTGATCGTAAGGTCATTATAGGCCAAGCCTGCTATGCTTTGCGTACCAGAAGCACCAGTAAGTGTTATATTAGTTGGTAGTACCACATTGCCACCAGTAGTGGAAAAGTTACCCGATATGGAAGTATTGCCAAGAAAAGTCTTAGTACCTGCACCACTTAAAACAAGGTTGGCAACAGCAACTTGGTCAACAGATTGTGCCGTTCCACTGTAATACTCAATCGTGGAGGCAGAGCCTATCATAGGTGCTGCACCTGCAATGGAACCTGCAACACCAGATGCATGGGATGTTCTGAAGCCACCATTAATGGTAGAAGCTCCACTATTAGTAATTACTTGTCCTGCTGCATCCAGTGTGGAACCTGTACCCACTGCTAAAGAAGCAACAGAAGGACTTACACCTAATACGTAAGTACCGCCTGTACCAGAAGTGGACAATATGCCAATTGTTCCGGATGCAGGTGTGAGTTCCCTATCAGAATTGGCAGAAGCCGTACCTGAATAGTTAACATTCACGCTTGCGCCATATATAGGATTCGCAGCAAACAATCCTGCAGAACGGTCAACAGTTGTTCCTGTACCCAAGCTAATATTATTGGTTGAATTATCTATCGTGCCATTTGCCAAACCTAAAATGCCTGTCACAGTCACAGCTCCGCTTGCTGTTAAGTTAAGCGTGCCGGCTGTTTTGTCCACTGTTAAATTATTGAACGTCTCACCACCGGTAATAGTTTGCGTACCTGTTCCGTTTAAAGTTACAGTAGTTCCTGTATTGGTAAAACTGCCACCACTGTTAACCCAATTGCCGGTAAGGGTAATGGGCTTTGCTGAACCGTTTAGTGTTGCTCCTGCACCAATGGTCAAGTTGCCCTTGATATCCACACCAGTAATGGAACCACCGTTAAATAACACAGTGGGTGAGTTAGTGGAACTGATGGTAAGGTTAGGGAAAACGGCACGGGCTGAGGATATGGCATTCACTACATAAGAAGGAGTGGTCAATACCGTTGCATCGCCAAACTGCACAGTGCCTCCCGTAATATTGGTGGTGCCTGCCATGTTCCTGTAATCAATTGGTGTGGTACCTATGGAAGGTTTCTTGATGATAATGGTACCTGCACTCATCGTAAAGGAAGACCCTGTAGCAGGAATATCCAATGTGCCTACGCTGGCACTATTGTCTACGGTCGGCATAATCATCGTCCCTCCGCTCATATTGAAATTGATCTTATTGGCGGAAGAAGAATAACTGAACTTCCCGGCAATATTGATTGTTCCAGAACTCATGGTGAAACTGGTATTGTCCCCGTAGTTGATGGAATTCCCTGCTGAATTTCCCACATTCATTGTGCCACCGGCAACTGATAAGTTACCATTCATTGTAAGGGAAGCATTGCCGAGTGAAAAAGTACCGCCAGTAATAACCGATAGTGTAGTACCTGCAGTAACAACAGCAGTGGACAAGGGAGTAAATATGCCCCCGGCTATTTCAAGTGTTCCAGATACCAGATTAAAGAGGGCACTGGAATTATTAGTGGTCACGTTTGCCGCAGTGGATACAAGTTTCTGTGATGCACTGCCCAAGCTCATAGTAAACTTATTGAACTTAATAGTATTTGTTGTAGTACCTCCAATGCTTACATCTGCACTAGGGCTGCTGAAAATAGTTTCCACAGCCCTTGTGTTTGTGGCTGTTGTCATGTCAAAGCTACCTGTACCATTTACAACAAGGCTGCCCCCAATGGTAAGAACGTGGTTAACTGTTGCACCTTGCGTGCCGCAAATAAACGTTCCTCCAGTTGCCACCGTTACATTTCCATTCACCGTAAGTAAACGGAAAGTAGTTGTATTTTCATACTGTAATATGCCTGAAACACCCTGACCCACTGTAAGGTTGCTCATAACAGCATCTTGATTCACGGTAACAGTATGTCCATTACTAATGGTTACTGGTGTCAATATATTATCGGGTACGGCACTGGCATTCTGCCAATTAACATTGTCTGCAGAGGATTCCCAAGTGCTTACTGAACTCCAGTTACCCGAAGTTCTTGTTCTGTAAAAGTCACTGGCAGCGCTGCCCGGGGTGATGGTTAACGTGCTACCTGCATTGGCCGTACCTGTTTTGGTGCCACCAGAAAAACTTAAGTCAGCAGTAGTAATAGCTGATACTGCAAGGGTATTGTTAGTAACGGCACCCGGTGCCACATCTGCGGTAACCCAGAAATAGCCAGTACTGCCGCTCATTACAAATCTTGACAATGAACTGAATGTATGTGTGCCGGCACCAAGGGAAGTAGTAAGGTCGGTACCTACTTGTGCAGCAGTGCCTATATTGTTGGTGCTACTGTACCATAGTTGAAATTTGAAGATATCCGTTGCACTATAAGTACCCGTGGTAACAAAATTCAAGGAGTTAAGCACTGCAGGGGCTTTCGCATAATCAGTCGCCAATGAAAAACTGTAAACCGCATTGGCTGTACTTCCTTGCCCCATATTGCCAGCAGGAACCGCAGGATTATCAGACGCAAGCGTTACTGCAGAAGGCAAGGCATAAATTACAATATCGTCAACATACACTGTACTGCCTGAGTTATTGAAAAGCACTACTTGTGCAGGGGCTGTAACGCTAAAAGTAAGTACGTACTGGGTTGAGGACATCGTAGCGGGAAGGCCCACTATGGAAGTATAGGCTGCAAAACCTGCTGAACCTGCCATGCCCAATGTAACGGCACTGGAAGAAAGGTTGGAATTGGTAACATTTGTTTTTACACCCACATTCAAATCCGAAGTACCACCAGTGGAAGCCCAGAACGAAACAGATGCAACACCATTACTGATAACAGGTGCAATGATATAGCCAGAAGAACTTCCTATCATAAAGCTTAGCGAGGCCGAGTGTTTACGGTGGCCAGAATTGGCACCTGAAGAAGCACTGGAAATACTTCCTTTGGAATAGAACCAAGTATAAGTACCCAAACTATTATTGGCTGCTGTGGTAACAGTGGCTGTTTGTGAAGAACTGTTGCCTGAATAAGTAGTAATGGTTTGTTTGGAAGCCGTTGCATTTACAGTTACTGGCATGGAAGACACCGTTGTTAAAGTCGTAGCCCTAGTGGACCATGGAGTTCCCTCAAAAGTTTCCACAATAACCTGTGCCTTCGTTGCATTTGATGCCAACAATAAGCACAGCATCATAATAGGTCCCATAAAAATCTTGAATAAATGCGTAAACGCATAAGTGGGTAACACTTTTTTCATACAGCAGTTTTGAATCATTAATTAAATATTTGGTAGTACGGATTTATGATTGTCGAAATAATTTACATACCCCATAGGGGCATAGAAACTATTAATAATTACAAGGTAAATAAGCAGGTACAAAAAAGACAAGCAGTAGCGTATAGCCACATAATACCACAATGTTAAACAAAAAATAGATAGGCAACTATTTTCTCTTCCTTTTTCACTGTATTGGGTCAAACCATCAATAGGGATTGGGGCAAACTTCCGTTTCCCTTTTTTAATGCCAAGCAGCCTTATGAATCCCAACAAAAGAGTCCTGCATTTGCAGGACTCTTTGATAAGCTATTTGCAAGAAAACTATTTCTTCCTTTTTTGTTTTACCTTCTTCATGCCATAGCCCACACCAGCAGCTACCAGTAATGATAGACCGCCATCAATAGGCACATCACCCGGTGCCGGGTCGTCAAAACCATCCCCCTGGGCCAATGCAGGTGCAATCAATATAATCATGATAAAAGTGAGTGCCAGCAACGTTTTCAAGTACTGGCTATTCGTCAATATTGCTATCCTTTTCATGTTGTTCTTTTTAATTTGTTAATGATGAATGGTTGTTACTACTGCTTCACCATTTTTTCTACTGACCTGTTGCCCTTACTGTCCATTGTTTCCACCATGTACACGCCTGCTGGTAAAGAAGCAGTATTAATGCTAATGATATTACCGCTAACGGTTGAACCATTTTGTACAAGCATCGTCCTTCCTTCCATCGTGCTTACTTTAATGGTGTAGGCACCATCAGCATTTTGCAGCAGCATGGTCAATTTTTCCTTTACAGGATTAGGATAGATGGCAACCGTCATTTGTTCCTTGCCATTGCTCACCTTCACCACCGGGCTGTAGTTAGTGGCTCCCGACTTGTCAGTGGCCTTCACCCTGTAGTAGCTTATTCCGCCCAACCTTTGGGCATCTGTGAATGTGTATGATTGTGGCGTAATGCTATTGCCCCTGCTTTGCAAAGTTCCCCTTGCCTCAAAGTTCCTGCTATCTGCACTTCTTTGTACTTCATAGCTCTTCACATCTGTTTCAGAAGGCAGTTGCCAGTTCACTTCCACATCGCTCAAGCCCTTGTTCCTTGCGGTGATGCCAATATAGTTTACTGGTAATGCACCGCTGCTTTTGAACACAATCTCAAACCTGTTGTCACCCATACTATTGGCATCAGCAGTAACACTGAAAGCGTAAACTGCATTTGCCCTGATATCCTGTTCAACATTCAGGAACTTGTCCCTCAACTTGATAACAGAAGCAGAAGCAAACGCTTCATATTCGCTGAAAGCCAAACGGTAATCACCAGCAGCACTAATGGTAACACCAAGTTTCACCGTATCATCACTAAAGTTCAAAGGCCTTGTTTGGATAGCCAACCTGTCAGTTCCCTTTAGGGAAACAATCACAGGTGCCCCTTCATTGATAGACCTAGCATCCCAAGCATCTGTATAGTTCTTGGAAGCACCTGCTACATTACCAAAGCGAACCAGCACCTCATCTATGCGGATACTGCCATCTGCATTCTTCAACCCTGCACGGATGGCATTTGACCAATTATAGGTTTGTGTGCGGAATGAACCACCTTGTGCAGATACCTTGTGTGATTCCATGAAAGTAACGCTTGCCGCTGCCCCCTGCTGAACAAAGAAAGATTGGCCGGAAGCGATATTATTGCTGTTGGCATCTGTGTAACCAGTGGGCTTATTGGTCATTGAACCTGTGGTGTATGCACTGTAAGCTGTGCTGTTAATGCCAGCCGCCGCATTTTCAGGTGAATAGAACCAGTACTTTCCACCAAGACTTGTATTCGCACTATTGAACAAATCAAAGTCAATGCTTGCTGCATAAGGATTGCCCAACAAAGTGTAATCTCCTACAATACCGTCCAGCGTTACCGGAACATCGCCAGTGCTTAGTGTACCTGTAGCAGAAAGCGTCACAGCATTTGGTGCAGTTGGGCTTACTGTATTAATTTGGTTGGTACAGTTGGCATCGCTTGTTCCCCTTGTTCCCCTAATATTTGCTCGGTACCCCTTGCCAGCAACCAAAGAGGTTGAAGTATTGGGCAGGGCTATCCAACGTAAACCACTAGCAGCCGCACCATTGTATGAATAGATGGTAGGTGAGTTGGCACCGGATACGTCAAAACCATTACTGTTGTATTTATCGGTTCCTCCGCCATCTCCTGTTGTGCTGCCAGCACAAGGGGCTGCACCACCAGTTCCGGCACCGGTAACAAATACCTGCTGCTGCCATGCATTGCGGACTGTTGTCCCTGTTACTGGAGCAGTTACAAAACTCCATTTACGGGCTGTTTTGGATGGGATAAAACGTTCAACTGATACATTTGATGCATTGGTTAAAGTTCCTTTTACTTCCAGTACACCAGCAGAACTGGTAGCGTTCGACCTGAATATGACTGGTCTGCCATTGAAATTCGCAGAGCCCCCAACATTATCAATGCTAAGGAATGTTCCCGCAGCAAACGTAGCAGCACCTGTGGCTGCATCCAATGCCAAAGTATTGGTGCTGGTTTTTAAAGTGCCGTTATTCACTGCAAGTGCACCAGCTACCGTAACTGCACCACTCAACGTAACATCAGTAGGGTTGCTCAGTGTAAGATTGTTTACTGTAGCAGGTAAACCATCACCAGTAGCTTGTGAAGTAGCTCCTTCATAATTATAGTTTGCTCCGGTACTGTAGCCACGGGTACCTGTTTGTATGGGGCCAGAAGCTGCTGGTGCTGCCCTAATGCCCACTGTTGATGTAATTCTTGCAGTACATCCACTTAATATATTGAATGCACCTGCACCAGTTACAGTTTGGGCTGCATTTCTAAAATCTGCATAAACACTTGTATTAATCGCCCCACCAGATGCAACACTAATATTAACGATATCTCCCAGTCCTGCAGCATTGTTGGACTGCGTTCCTTGAGGGTAGAACTCGCTTACATTTAAAGTTCCTGTAGTCCCAACATTTAAGTTGAATGTTTTACCTGCAGCAATTGCCAAACTCATATAGCCATTCGAGTGGCCAGAGAAACCGTTGTTCGGGTTACCCGCTGTAGTGCCAGCAACAAGCCCATCAGTAAATGTCATCGTACCATTCACATTGATTGTTTGGGAAAAAGTACCTGATGTATGGGAAGAGCTACTGACAGAAAAGCAAGACCAAGGGGCAAAAGTGAGCGTCTTGCCCGAATTGATGGTAAGCGTATTGTTGTCACCTGCTTGCGTATAATAAGCTGTTGCGTTGCCAGCATTGCCCGAACCATGATAATTGAGCGTCATATCATGGTCAACAATTACGGTGGTTCCCGCTGTATTCGTTCTCAAACGTGAAATACTGATAAGGCCCCCAGTACCCGTTATAGTAAGTGTTGGGGTAGGACCCGTGCCAAAATAATCAATTAGCAGCCCATCTGCATTGTTCCCTGTAGCACTGTTTCCCAAAATGCTTCCTGCATCATCTACCTGTATGGTACTTCCATAAACACTAAGGATCCTGGTAGAATTAACAACCGTATTTGCACTTAAAATGCCACTGTTCCTAATATATAGATTTTCGCACTTCCTTGATTGTGTTATGGCAGTTACTGTAAAGCCATCTATATAAACATCTGCTGTTGCGGCATCAGGAAAATCACCTGTTAAAGCTGCCACCCATGCACTGCCATTCCACTTGTTCCATGTGCCAAAAGCATCCCAAGTACCAGTTGCCCTACTCATGTAGTCACCTACATTATAAAGGGAACCTGTTCCTGAAACAGCCACATTTTGTGTGGGGGCACCACCGCCATCATTAGTGATATTAGCATTGTGTACAGTGGCAGTAGTAGGGGCAAAGCGAACATAAATAGTGGTGGCATTTAAAGTGGATGCCGTATAGGGAACATTGATGCTTGTTCCAAAGCCCGAGCCACTGGTAGCGGATACCTCATAGCCAGTAGGTGCTGTTACCGTAATATTGCCTGTTGCTGTGTTAAGGAATACAGCAGATAAAGAGTAGCTCTGTTCCGCAGAAGCAGTGTTTATTTTTTGCCCACCAAAACTTAGTGAAGTAGGGGCAACATTTATAGTGGGTGATGGTGCGGCAGTAGCTTGGTTATTGCTAGCGGTTGTCACATTGTATTGGGGAGGAACCGAACCACCTTGTGCTGTGGCACCACCATTGTACTCAAATACTTGCACATAGTAACTAGTTGAAGGTAGCAAGTTAGAAAGTGACACAGATGTACCTGTTCCGTTATATACACAGTAATAGCCAGAACTGCCTAACTGTGTGCCCTTACTGCTCCAGTTGGAACTGGCAGTATAGTTAGTGTTATTAACGGGATTGTCGATAGTGCCAGCACTCGCTTCACGAACAAACACCGCACGACTATTACCGTCGCCATTTGTCCAGTTAACAGTCATCCCCACAGAAGTAACACTAGTAAAGTTGATACCGCTCGCCTGCGTGCTGGGTGCGGGGGGAACGGTGTAAATCACAATGTCATCCACACTTAAAGAGCCGTTCACGCCAAAAATACCCAACCTGCACGCTCCTGTAAAAGTGCCCGTATAGTTTACCAATTGCATCGCTGCACCAACTGCTGTGGTACCAGCCCCTGTCCTCGAAGTCAGTGAACTTGAGAAAAATTGCTGCGAAGCATAAGTATAGCCAGTAGGGATGGTAAAAGCGGTGATACTGGTAGCAGTGCTGGCATGTGTGGGTAATGAAGGGGCAGTAGTATTGGTGTACAGTCCCACAGCAAAATCTGCTGATGCTGTTACCCAAAAACTTACACTGGCTACGCCATTGGTTATAATTGGTGTAACGATATAGCCATTGGCAGCCAATCCTATAAAGTTATTCAATGAGTGTGCCCGGGACAATTTGGTATTATTGGACGAAGTGCCAACACTTGCCCTACTATACAACCAGGTTCCCAAATTGGCGATTGTATTGATACTTGTAGCAGTGGCAGAACTTTGGCCATAAGCAGTATAGTATGTTACTGTGCTGCTTACTGTGCTGGTAGTCCCTGTAGGGGCCAGTATCCTTGACCCACTGGTGCTGCTGGCAGCACCAACACTACTAAATGCGGATTCTTCAAAGGTTTCATTAATCACCTGTGCTTTTGCAGTATGGCTTACCAGCATCAAGCACAACGCAATAAAAGGAATGGGAATTTTTTTCAATAATTCATTGAACGCAGAAGAGGGTACTCTTTTTTTCATAAAGCAGATTTAAGCATCGTTAAACAAAAACTATTACAAGCACCAATTGGAATTAGTGGCAATAATAAATGGCAATTCTTACAAGGTAATAAAGCAGATAAAATAAACGCAGGGCGTTTGTGAAAGCTTACATGAAGCACAATATTAAACAAAAAACAACACAAGCAATCAGTTTTTATCCCAAACCTTTACATCAAAAACCATACAACGCTACCAACTATTTCTGAAATGCAGTGAGTACTTATTTTCTTTTTCTATGCAATCGTTACCGATAAGTTTCGTAACCGACTATACTTGAACATCAAAACAGTCTATTGCATAAATGCCAATAACAACACCATCAACCCGTAACTACCAACCCGCAACCCGACAACCCCGTAACCCGCAACCAGCAACTAGTAACCGCTACTTACTAACAATCTTTATCTCCACCCTTCTATTAATGGTTTTTTCTGCCTCGGTTATCTCATCTGTAATGGGGTATTTATGGCCAAAGCCCTTATAAGTCATACGCCCCACATCAATGCCATTCCTGAAAAGGTACTGGTACACAGCCCTTGCCCTTTGCACGGATAAGTCCCTAGTGCCAAAATCCATGTCCATACCATCCACCTCACCAATTTCGCAGCAGATATGCCCCTGTATCTCAATCACCAAACTCGGTACAGACTGCATCACCTTCAATAGTTCCTCCAAAGCATCATAGCTCTGTTCAAGAAACTTGTGCCTGCCCCCCTCAAAATTGATATTCTGCAAAGCAATTACATCACCGGCCTTAGTGGCAGTATCCCTTATTTTGTCAATCAGTTTCGGCTTCTTTGGTATTGTATCCTTCTTGGGTTGGGGCCTGCTCTGTACAATCACCGTTTCTTCCTCCACCTTCGACTCGTATTCAATCAGCACCAGCACACGCCTGTTCTGCTGCCTTGCTTCTTCATCCATTCTGTCAACTACCAAATCTGTTTCCCCCTTGCCCTTTAAAATGGTAATTATATTGGCATTGATGCCCTTATTGACCAAATACTTTTTTACCTCCGCAGCCCTTTTTTCCGAGAGCTTATTATTGTATTCATTACTGCCAACCTGGTCTGTGTAACCATAGATTTTTATATTCGTCAGCGTAATGGATACCTCCGTTGGCACCACCTCATCCAATTGCAATTGGGCCTCTTCCGTCAGAGCATATTCATTGAACTTGAACAGTACCTGCACAGAAGTGGTGTCACTGGCAAAAGCGGGGAAGGATAGTGCAATACAGCAAAAGAGTAAGAGTAAATATTTCTGCATAAAATCATTTGGCAATAAAGATGGCAAAATAGCACGATGCCATAAAGCACCACCATCAATTTTATAAAAGCTTTTACACAAATGTGGAATTTTGTAGCCCTACCAGAAAAAGATGAAAACCTATATTTGTTTCTTTGGCTATCCACAAACAAAAGGGATATTACTGGGAAGTAAGTAAGACAGGAAGCTATTTCTTACCACCTTACTTACTTCCCGGTCAATCAATTTCCTTGTTTGCTTTGCAAATAAGTAAACATGAGGATAAGTTAACCACAAAGACACAAATGTCACTAAGTGTTCAAAGCGAAGCTTCCTCTTTGTGTTCTTCGTGCCTTAGTGGTAAAACATTATTCTTGTTTGCTTTGCAAATAAGTAAACATGAGGATAAGTTAACCACAAAGACACAAATGTCACTAAGTGTTCAAAGCGAAGCTTCCTTCTTTGTGTTCTTAGTGCCTTAGTGGCAAATATTATCCCTTGTTTGCAAAGCAAATAAGAAGTAATCATTAGGTCACAAAGTGTTAGCAAAGCTACTTTGTGTCTTAGTGGTAAATAAACTGTTTGTAGATAGCCTTTTGTTTAAACCTTAACCGTAAGCATGGGAATCCCTAAAGGAAAATTGATAGCCATTGGTGGTGCAGAAGATAAAGGCGTAGAACTGCCCAAAGGAAAATTTGTACACAGCAACCTCAACTTCATAGAACTGGGCATCCTCCGCAGGATAGTGCAAGAAACGGGCGGTATAGAAAAACGCATTGAAGTCATCACCACCGCATCCATGATACCCTATGAAGTAGGGGAGAACTATATGGATGCTTTTGGCAAAATAGGCTGCATCAACATAGGTGTGCTCCATATCCGCAATAGGGAAGATGCCATGCGGCAGGATTACATAGACAGAATTGCCGCTTGCGATACTGTCATGTTCAGTGGCGGCAACCAGTTACGCCTCTCCTCCACCTTTGGGGGAACCGAGTTCCTGCAAGTCATTAAACAGCGTTACCAAAATGAAGAGCATTTCATTGTGGCTGGTACCAGTGCAGGTGCCATGGCCATGAGCAATACCATGATATATGAAGGTGATGCCGCCCGTGCACACCTAAAAGGCGAAGTAAAAATTACCACAGGTCTCGCCTTCATGCACAACGTCATCTTTGATAGCCACTTCGAAAAGCGTGGGAGGTTCAGCAGGTTGGCACAAGCCGTTGCCAGCAACCCAAGCTGCATAGGCATTGGACTGGGAGAAGATACAGGCATGATTGTAACAGAAGGCAACAAAATGGAAGCCATCGGAAGCGGTCTTGTAATCATAGTGGATGGCCACGAAATACGCCACAGCAATATTGCCGACATCCCCGAAGGCAACCCCATCAGCGTGGAGAACCTCAAAGTGCATTTCTGCGAATGCGGCAATGGCTACCAAGTTGCAGAAAGGAAATTCATTGTGGAAGCAGAAGAAGGGGCATTGATAGAGAAGCAGGTGCATGTGGAGTAGGGAAGACTAATAACTTCTCTGTGCCTTGCAACTACTACAATAGCTACACTTTTTTACCTGTAAACAGGCAAAATGTTTTACCGGTAAGATAATAAGTAGGGAAGTTCTTACGCACGACTCTTTCCCAATAATAAGCCAATCCGCAAAGCAAATTTCTCTTAGTGCCTTCGTGCCTTTGTGGCAAACATCTACTTCCATATGCCCACAAACAAGTATACCAGTAAAAGCCCTCTTCCTGCCTTCCTTAGTTCCCGGTAAAAGCCTTTCCAATTTTGCGAAGCAAATTTCCTCTTAGAGCCTTCGTGCCTTTGTGGCAACATCTACTTCCATATGCCACAAACAAGTATACCAGTAAAAGCCCTCTTCCTGCCTTCCTTACTTCCTGGCAAATAACTTCTTCACCTTTGCGAAGCAAATTTTCTCTTAGTGTCTTAGTGCCTTAGTGGCAAAATAATTCTTCTCGTTTGCCCCGCAAACAAGCACCCTTGCAAAAGCATCTACCAGTAAAGCGACAACCCCAAAAAGCTCCTCTTCCCACCTTACTTACTTCCCGGCAATACTTCTTCACGTTTGCGAAGCAAATCCTTAGTGTCTTAGTGCCTTCGTGGTCAATAAAACCCTGTTTGCAAAGCAAACAAACATTCTATCCCTGTAACGTGAAATACGTATCACCTAAAAATTACCTATTATTGTACAGCAATTTTTTAAACACCCATCCCGTTATTCACCAAACAAATTAGCCAACCATGAACACCTACAACAACCAAACATTTCCCACCACCAACGATGCAGCAACAGCACTTGCACAACCCTTCCTAACTGGCACCAGCACCAACAATTATTCTTACGGTTTGCTCACCAGCACCATTATGCAGAACCGCTTCGGTATTGATAAACTCGTATGGAGCAACGGTGGTCCCGACCTCGGTTATGTTATTGACAACAGCCAGCCTGGGGGCTACCAAGCTGGCGTTGATTGCTCCGGCTTTGTAGCAAGGGTACTGAGTGCCGTTTATCCAAATGGCAATGCCAGTTTATATGATGATATCGTCATTCAAAACGGGCAGTTGCAGAACTACCAAACGCCGCAGCATCCGCAGCCCTTTCCCAGTGCGGAGGACTATGCCAACTTCTTTGCAAGGATAGCCAACCAGCAGCAAGGCCCTTGGCAAACCATCACCTGCAATGCTGCCATACAAGGTGCCGAAGCCGTGCAATATGGTTCCATGAACCATGCACAGCCGGGTGACATCCTCGCCTACAGCCTGCAGCCACCTTCCACCGATACTGGGCATGTCATGGTCATCAGCAGCATACAGCCATTGGTACAGGGCCAGGCAAACACCCCTTACTGGCCTACCGACCTCACCGAATTTACTTCCAATGGCCTCCAATTTTATGCAGTCACCGTATTCGATTCCTCCAATGTGCAGCACTGGAACGATTCAAGACAGGACAAAGCCACTGGTGTAGGCAAAGGAACCATCCTCATCGTTGCCAATGCACAGGGTATTCCCGTAGCCTTCCAGTTCAATAAAAATTTTGTGCTCCTAACTGTAGGCAATACCAACTATGCCACGGACCTGCAAATAGGCCAGTTGCAAACACTTGCCATTGGTAGGGGAGGGTAGGTTAGGAAGAAGCTAGTAATCAAGTAAATAAGTAAATAGGGTAAATAAGTAACCAAGTGTGTTTAGAAACAAACATATTCACCTAATGACCATTCAATACTGTTCAGACCTGCACTTGGAATTTCCTGAAAACAAGCGTTTCTTAGAAGGCAATCCATTGGTGCCTACGGGAGAAATATTGTTATTGGCTGGTGATATTTTGCCCATTGCCCTGCATAAAAAACAGACAGATTTTATAGACTTTGTAGCAGACCATTTTGAAGCCGTGTATTGGGTACCCGGTAATCATGAATATTACCAATATGATTTGGGCAAGCAGGACAATCCCTTGCTCGAAAAACTACGCAACAATGTTTGGCTTGTAAATAACCAATGTATTACCTACAAAAATGTGAATCTCATTTGTAGTACTTTATGGAGTAATATAAACCCATTGAACAGTTGGGACTTGGACCGAAGTATTAGTGACTTTTACGCCATACGTTGGAATGGGAAAAAGTTCACAACACAAGAGTTTAACCAACTACATCTTACCGCCAAAACTTTTGTGGCAAATGCCTTAACCGAGCATAAGGAACAAACAAATATTGTGGTAACACATCATGTACCAACTTTATGCAATTACCCAAGGCAGTACCTAAACAGCCCATTAAACGAGGCTTTTGCAGTGGAACTACATGATTTTATATATGATAGTAGTGCAGCTTATTGGATATATGGTCATCACCATAATAACACACCTGCATTTACCATTGGCTACACAAGCATGTTGACTAACCAATTAGGTTATGTGCAGCAAAATGAACAGGCTGGCTTCTTAAATAATGCTTGTATCACACTTAGTCAAGACAAGTAATAAATATAAGATACAGCAGGTACCATATTTGCGAAGCAACAGGCATATTAGCACAGCATTTCCCCCACAAGTCTGTAAAATTTTTCTTCCCTTCTTACTTCCTTCCCGGTTAATAAATTCCTTGTTTGCGAAGCAAACCCCTTCTTCTTTGTGCCCTTTGTGACTTTGTGGTATAAAATATTCCTCATTTGCGAAGCAAATAGGCACACTAGCAAAAGCATTTTGCAGGTAAGGCGTTAAGTCGGGAAAGTTCTTCTTCCGTCTTCCTTACTTCCCGGTAAAAACTGCTTTTCCTTTGCGAAGCAAACTCTCTTCTTAGTGCCTTGGTGCCTTTGTGGCAAAATAACCAACCCTCCAGTTTGCGAAGCAAACAGTATTTTCCCGATAAGGGAGTAAGCCAGTAAAGTTCTTCTTACCATCTTCCTTTCTTCCCGGTAAAAAGTTTTCAAGTTTGCGAAGCAAACCTTCCTCTTAGTGCCTTTGCGTCTTAGTGGTAAAATAACCCTCCCAGTTTGCGAAGCAAATATTTTCCATCAACAGTATTGGTGGCCATTGCACCTAATCCAGTACACTTTGTTCGCCTTTTGTTCAGGTCTTGTTCGGGTCTTCTTCGCTACACCTTCGGGTGCACCCGAAGCCAACCCGAACAAGGAGCGAAGAAGGGGCGAAGGAGAAGCGAAGGAGACCTATCATTTGTGTGGCACGAATGATAGCGAAACCCCCTTATTCTAGGGCATGAAACATGGGTATTGACAAGGATAAGTAGATGGCCTGCACCAACATTAAAAAGCAATTAAAAATAAAAGGGAATAACCTAGTTTCGCAGCCCATAACTAACAATTATTCATCTTCTTATGAAACGTTTTCTACTTTCCCTACTTTGCTTGGGCACGCTTTCACTGCATGCCCAGATAGACAATTTCTTCTTGGGCAATGGCCATAATGGTGCCCTCACTGTCAATGCAGCCAATACGGTCATCAATACCTATGTCCGTGTTACGGCTGCCGTGCCTGTGGGACAAAACTTTACCACTGTGACCTCCACTACAGGTTTTGCAGTAGGTGACGTGGTAATGGTATTGCAAACCACCAATACGGCCCTTGCACCCGTTTCAGGAACGCAAACCACTATCGACATCAGCAGCGATAGGGTGGGCACTTGGGAACTGGCAAGGGTAACGAGCTTAACGGCTACAAGACTTACTTATTCCACACCCCTTCGAAATGCCTACCAGCTCACTGGTGTGCAGGCTATCAAGGTGCCTGAATATAGCACCGTTACCATCAACGCGGCGGGCAGCGTCATCGCCAGTCAATGGAACGGAACCACAGGCGGCATAGTGGCATTTTTGGCCACGGGAAATGTTACGCTAGCAGGACAAATTTCCGCTACGGGCAAGGGGTTCAGGGGTGGCGTGGCCATAGATGATCCAAGTGGCAATACTGGCTGCACCGGTTTGGACGTTTCAACGGGTGCACAGAAAGGGGAGGGCATTTCCAATACACGCTTTGGCAGCTCTTTTAGGGGCCGTGGCAACATCGGCAATGCTGGTGGTGGCGGTGTGTGCCTAAAGGCAGGTGGCGGCGGTGGCGGCCATTGCGGACTGGGTGGCATTGGCGGCAGAACGGAGGCCTCCGATGGCAGCAGGGCCGTGGGCGGACTGGGCGGTGCAGCTTTGACGTATAGTGCACTGGACCGCCTTAATTTGGGCGGTGGGGGTGGTGCTGGCCATGCGGTTGAAGACATTGGCATAGATGGCGGAGTTGGCGGAGGCATTGTATTTATCAGGTGTGCAAGCATGAGTGGTGCAGGCAGCGTTACGGCAAATGGGGCTGCACCTGAAAGTGCAGCAACCGATGCAGGAAGCGGGGCCGGAGCCGGTGGCTGCATTTACTTAAGGGCCACGGGGGCCATTGGTTCAAATACCATTAGTGCCGCAGGTGGCATTGGCGGCAACACCGATATGCCCCTTATGGGTCCCGGTGGCGGTGGCGGCGGCGGAAAAATATTGGTACAGGCAAACGGTTATGCGGGAACCCCAAACGTTTCGGGTGGTGCAGCAGGTACACAGCCTAATGCCGCTGCGCTAGATGGATTGAGCTACGGGGCTGCAGCAGGAGCAGCAGGTTGCACCACCATTTTCAATACGGCTATGGCCACACCGGCCACGCCAGTGCTGCTTACGCCTGCCAATGGTGCTTCCACTTATGCTCCAGTAACAGTGACCGGTACGGGTGATGCACTTAACACGGCAGAGATATTTGTGGACAATGTGTACAATGGCAGTGCCACAATGGATGCTGCAGGATACTTTACCTATACCATCAACAGTATAGCAGCAGGCAGCCGTGCCATTAAGGTAGCGGCCAAACTCAATGGAATCAATAGTGCTGCTTTCAGCAATATAAATACGGTAACCATTAACGCTAGCTATACATGGTCAGGCGGCACGGGTGCATGGGCCACCAGTACCAACTGGACACCCAATGGCGTGCCGGGTGCCAACAATCCCGTTACTATTGCTACGGGTGCACCTACCGTAACTGGCAACGTAAATTGCTATAGTATAACCGTAAACGGAACGGGCAGCCTCACCATTCCTGCGGGGGCCACGCTCTCCATCAGCAACAATATTACCAGTGCAGGATTAATCAATGCGGAACTGGGTACCATTAACATGGCAGGTACGGCCGCACAAAACATTCCTGCTGGTGCATTTACCAATAACCTGGTGGCCAACCTGACTATTAACAATGCAGCAGGCGTAACGCTGGGCGGTGCCCTGAATGTGTCAGGCACGTTGACGGCAACGGCAGGCACTTTGACAACAGGCGGCTTCCTTACTTTAATGAGCAGTGCAGTTGGCACAGCAAGGGTGGCTCCCGTAACAGGGGCCATCTCGGGCAACGTGACAGTGGAACGCTATATCCCATCCAAAGCAGCACGTAAATGGAGCTTTGTCACTGCTCCCGTAACAGGGGCAACACTGCGTAGTGCATGGCAGCAGCAGGTATTTGTTACCGGTGCCGGAACAGGTGGTGCTTTGCCCTGTGCAGGCATAACCACTGGCAATGGTGGCACAACGGACAGGTACAATACCAATGGTTTTGATGTGTCCACCAACAATGCACCCACCGTGTATAGCTACAATGGTGCGGCTGCAAGTGGTTCACGCTGGACAGCCATGCCCAATATCTCCACCGCATTGGTGGCAGGTAAGGGATACCGCATGAACATAAGGGGCGTTAGGGGTGCAAGTGATGCCAACTGCACTGACCAACTGAATACACCAACGCCACCAGCACCTGCGGCAGCCACACTGTCCGCTACGGGAACACTCAGCACGGGCGATGTGCCAGTGACGCTGGATGGTATTGCAGGCGACTATACTTTATTGGGCAACCCTTATGCATCCAGTATTGATTTTGACCTGTTCAATGCAGGCAATACAAGCCTTGCTGGCAAATACTGGTTCTACTCACCCGAGAATACGGCGGCCGGTATCAGCAACACGGCTTACAGTGCCTATACCACTGGCTCCATGACGAACAAGCCTACAGGCTATACGGATGCGAACAGCAAGAACATCGCTTCAGGCCAATCTTTCTTTGTGCAGAAAGCAGGTGTGGCAAGCGTTACCTTCAAGGAGGCACATAAGTCCACTGCACAAACTGGTTCCTTCCGCACACAAAGCTATGATTGGTCAAATGCCATCCGTGCAGGGTTGAAGAATGCCGATGGCAGTATCCGCATAGATGAAGTGCTGGTGCGTTTTGGTAATATGGCAGGTGTTTCCAAAAACTATACGGATGAGTGGGATGCAAGGTCCATCAATGAAGGTGCACCAGTGATTGTTTCCCTGAAGGGAACGGAAAGGCTGGCCATCCAGACAAGGCCGTTGAACTTCCAGGAAGATGTGGTAAAGCTTGGTGTAACCATCAATACGGTGGGCAACTACCAATTAGCTTTTAGTGAATATGAAGGCTTTGCTGCTGCACAAACCATTACATTGAAAGACAGGTTCCTGAACGTTGAGCAGGACATCAGGACAAACGCCGTTTATCCTTTCAGCGTTACGGCAGATGCCAACAGCAAGGGTGACGGACGTTTTGAAATAGTGTTGAAGGGCAGTGCTGCATTGCCTGTGAACTATATGGGCATCACTGCCAAAAACAAGGGCATTAATGAGGTGGAAGTGAACTGGCAGCTACCCAACGAAACAGATGTGAAGCAATACGGTATCGAAAGGAGTGCGGACAGCAGGAACTTTGAACAGCGGGGAACGGTTAACAGCAGGGGCAACAGTACGGTGCCGCAAAGCTATACGTTCACCGATGCACCAAGGCTCAGTGGAACAAGCTATTACAGGGTAAAAGCTACCGATAAATCTGGTGCCGTTAATTACAGCCCCGTAGTGAAAGTGAGCAATGGCAAGGAACAAATGACGGTTGCCATTTATCCCAACCCTGTAAAGGACAAGCTGAACATGGTGCTGCAACAGGTAGATGGCAACTATACCATCCGCATCAGCACGATGGAAGGCAAGACTCTGCTTGAAAGGAACGGCAGTACCCTTGCAGGCAATATTGTTACCATCAATACGGCTTCACTGCCTGCAGGTGTGTACATGGTGGAAACAAGGGACAGCAAAGGCAATAAGTCCATAGAGAAAATAGTGAAACAGTAAGCCAAAGGCAGTATCCATTACGAACAAACAAAACAGTAGTGACTCATTTTGAAAATGTCAGGTTGAGGCTCTCGAAACCGAATTAGGATTACGATACAAAATCGCCTTCGAGAGCCTCAGGCTGACAGTGAAAAAATCAAAATGAGTCACTATTAACAAAACAGCAATATGAAAAAGATTAATATAGACAAACAACAAGTAAAGTATATAACCACCATCCTCTTTGTCCTTGCGATATCCATTATACCTGCCCTTGCACAGGGTGATGGCTTTGATGACCCTGCACCGGGCGATGTGCCAATTGATGGCGGGTTGTCCTTGCTGGTAGCTGCTGGTGTGGGGTATGGGATTAAAAAAGTAAGGCATAGGAATAAAAAATAATGAAGCGGTCCTAATCAATAAGGAAACCTGCTTCCATATGGGGCATTATTGATAACCAGTGGCAGCTATAAACAATAAAAGAGCGGAATGATTCATCCCGCTCTTTTATTGTGCTTGGATAATGTGGCACCCTCTTTGCCTATAGGTACAAGTGAATGATTAATCTTTTTTCCGTACCCGTATCCATGAAACACTCAAACTTCAGCAATAGCAATTAATATATCAATCTTCTGAATAAGGGTATTTGCGGCCAGGCAGTTAAATGCTTGGCCGTTTTATGTAATAAACTATCCAATAACCTATGGGGTTACGGAATTTTATGGAACAGTGCGGGGCAGTTTATCTACAGTGCAACACTTTGCTTTGCAGTGGCAAGTGTAATTGCCTTTCTGCAAATCGGGGCACTGTTTTGGAGTGTTGCTGTTTTAACAGGCACCAGATGGCCGACACGGCCTCCATCATCCCTAAAAAGCCACACTATGAAACATTTCGAAGAAATCAAGACGCTACTGGACTGCTCTTCCCTTTTTTACATGATTTCCGTTGGAATGGATGGCAGGTACACGTATATCAACAGCCATTATGCCCAGCAGTTTGCTTATATCAACAGGTCTTTTGTTGGACAGTCTTACGACATCAGCATGCATCCAGACGATGCGGCAAGCTGCATGACCGTATCGCAGCAGTGCTTTGCCAATCCCGGGCAACTGTTTCCCAACACCATCCGCAAACATGACGGCAAAGGCGGCTATATACACACTCAATGGGAATACAAAGCCATGTTTGAGGACGGTGTGCCCGTGGGCATTTTCTGTGTGGGTTACAATATTACCCAGTTGGTGGAGAATAAGCAGCATTTGTCCAATGCCAATGAGACACTCGAAAAAAACAGCCTTACCCTCAAGCAGATTGCTTTCAAGCAATCACACCTTATCCGCGCCCCGCTTGCCAATATATTGGGCCTTGCTGCCTTATTGGAAGACAGTTCGCCCGAAGGTTCGGAAGCCCATACACTCTGCAAACTCATGCTGGAAAGTGCCATGCAGCTTGATAAGGTTATTACCAGTATTGTGCTGATTACGCAGGATTGAGGGCAGGTTTAGGGTTTAGGGTTTAAGGTTTCGGGTTTGAGGTTTCCAAGTTTAAGGTTTAAGGTTTCAAATTGCCAGGCCTCTCGGTTACTGGCTATGGGTTATTCAACCCGATGGTTTGCGCAAACCTATAAGGTTTTTAAAACCTTATAGGTTTAGGTTATGCTGCCAACTTTATGGGATTGCAAAAAGGGTGATTTACCCCTCAAAATGCGTAGTTGTACGGTAGTACAGGATGTAAAACATGCCTACCTTGTACCCAAACCCCAAACCCTACTGCATGAAAGCCGCACCCCTAGGTTTCAATCATTCATCCTACTATGCTTGCTGGCTATCCATATTAAGTTGCAGCCTACCTGCAAGGCATGCTTGTGGGAATGATTCAATTAACCATCAACCCTAACTTATGCCAAGAATTACATGGAGCGTGGCAGTCAGGTTCCTGCTAACCCTCCTAAAAGCTGTTTACCTGTTTATGCCGGGACTGTTCTTCCTGATAGCCTATTATTTTATCATTGTACAAGTATCCATGGGGCAGGACATGCTGATGCAGGCTGGGGAATTCCAAGGCCCTTTTATATGGACCGTTATTGCCATTATGATATGGATGCTCTTTGCATGGTACAGTTCCAGGTTGGTGTCAGATACCTATGTCCATAAAAACAAACCGCCTTTCCACTATCTCTTTAGGCATTTCCCCCGCATCATTGGCTACAATGTGGCGGTGGGTTTGCAATTGGCGGTACTCAACCTGCCCACTGTTGCCGCACTGCAGTTTGGCATTATTGTACTATTGACTTTGCATAACCTTTTTTATGTATTGCTTGACCGTGCATTCGTAAGAAAGAGCAAGCCTTTATTGCTGGCAGCCCTTGGTCTTTCCATTATTCACATTGTTTACTTGTACCAAGCTTTTCCGGACAATAGTATTGCCTTAAAGAAAAATCCGCAGACACTGCATATCACCAGTTGCTTTTTCATGAGCATTTTCTTCTTCCTCTTCCAAATAGGTTTTGTATGGTTGATGATTTGGAGAAGGGAGCAATTGCAAAAAGGCCGGTTCCAACAAAAAAGCAATTGGAAAAAAGGGTACGATGCCCTTGCGATAGGCGTGTTCCTGCTCTATGTGTTTATCCTCAAATCGGCTTGGCTGGCAGACCATGTGGGTGCATTGGCTGCTACTTTATTGGCTTTTGGTCTATGGATTGGCTTTATTTATTTCATCAAGAATATCGCTATCAAACTGCATATCCGCTTGGGGCTGCCCATCTTGGTATTGGCATTTATATATGGCTGCTTTTCCCATCCCTATAAGGTAAGGCTGGAAAAAACGGAAACGCAGTACCAGTATGCCAACCGCCCCGACATTGATACCTACTTAAACTATTGGCTGCAAAGTCCATTAAGAAAAGATGCCATAACTGCTGCGGATAGTGCCCATCCCTTCAATGTTTACTTGGTCATTGCCGATGGTGGGGCATCCAAAAGCGGTTACTGGGTAGCATCCGTACTGTCAAAGCTGGAAGAGGAAACAAAGTCTGATTTTTCCAAGCACCTACTCAGTTTGGCTGGTGCATCGGGAGGCTCCGTAGGCAATGGGGCTTTTTATGCCCTATTGAACGAACAAATAGAAAAGAAACAAACAGTGGCGTTTGCGGATGAAAGCAGGAAATTCTTCCGTGGAGATTTTTTTACTTCTTCCTTTGCCCGCTTCTTGGGACCGGACCTGCTTAGGCACTTTATTCCTGTTCTTTCTGTGGATGACAGGGCAGCCGTACTGGAACGGTCAATGGAGGGAATATCCGAAAGCAAGTTAATCAATAACTATTTTAATGGTGTTGTTGATACCCTGTTCAACAATAAGGGCAACCTGCCCATGCTGTTTATCAATACCACCAACCTGCAGTCAGGCACGCCCGGAGTGGTGAGCAATATCCGCATCAATAATGACAGTAAGTTCACGAGCCGGATGGATGTGCTGCAACTGGTGGACCAACAGGACAGTTTGGATGCACCCTTTAAACATTCCACCATGAAGTTGAGCACGGCCGTGATATTGGGTGCAAGGTTCCCCTATATATCGCCTGCCGGGGAAATCAATAAAAAGTACTTTGTGGATGGTGGCTATTTTGACAACAGTGGGGGCGGCATTACCCTTGAAGTATTGCAGTACCTTGAAAACAGGATGAATGACACAGCGGATAACTTCAACAAGCTTAAGCACAAGCTTGCATTTAAGGTAATCTATATTTCCAATGGCAATGCAGAAAAAGGGAAGGACAAGGAACTGCACCCCTTGGTGAATGACCTGGCTGCTCCCTTGCTAACGGTGCTGGGCACTTATAGCAAGCAGACCAGCATGAGCAACGATAAACTGCGGAGCTATATGCTGAGCGGCAAACTGGATACAGCCAAATGCCCCTTCCAAACACTGAACCTGCCCATGCCCAATGACACAACAGATAAAATGACCTATCCCATGAACTGGGTTATATCGGATTACCACCTGCAGAGGATGGACAATAATTTGAAATATGTTCATGCGGGGGATGTTTTGAGGTAGGGAGTGGGGAAAGGAAGGAAAGCAAGTAGATAAAGTAAATGAAGTAGATAAAGTGGATAAAGTAAATCAAGAAAGTAACCAAGTACCAATAAACCAATAAACCAATAAACCAATTAACCAATAAACCTTCTCCCATGCCATTCTTTGACTTCCATGTACACCCAGCCCTCAAACCACAGTTCAACAAAGTTGAAAACAGGGACAGCCCTTGGACGGTTTTGGAATCCCATTTCGGGGCAATGGCTATCATTGATTCGCAGAGCAGTTTTACCCAATTGGTCGAAGGCGGCTTTAACCTTATTGGGCTGGCTCTGCATGTTCCCGAGGCGAATATGGCCATTGGGCTTACGGGTGCATTGGCAGACATTGAAAAGTTCAAGGGTGTTTTTAAATGCCTGCAACCAGCAGCCTATGCGTTTATCCATGCAAAGGCAGACACGGCAGGCAGGTTGCCCGATTTGCAAAAAACAGCCAGGTACTTTACCACTTTTAAGGAGGAACTGGACAATATCAATACACATTTGGTCCATGAAAACAAACAGGTGAAGATCCTGACAAAGGCATCGGATTATAAGGAGGATGATGCGAACACGGTGCACTGCTTCCTTATCGTGGAGGGCATCCATTGTTTTTATGGCCCGGCAGCCATTACAACGGAGGAGGGGTGGAACAGTTTCAGGGAAAACCTCGACAGTTTTATCAATAACTACACACTGCTCAGCATTAACCTGGCACACTTGCAGTTCAACCATGCCATCAACCATTGTTTCGGGGTCAAGATATTCAAGGACAAGGATTTCTATCCCATAGGCGATGGCATCATGCCGCAGATGAAGGACAAGGTATTTGGCCTCATTGATTACTTGAAGGGCAGGGGCATTTTGATTGATGTGAAGCATATGAGCTATAAGGCGAGGAAACAATACTATGCCTACAATAACCATGAGATGCCCATCATTAGCACACATGTGGGTGTGGCAGGCTGCAGTGCCAAGGACAGCATTCAGTACCTGCTAAGAAGGCCCAGACATGTAGAAGAAAATATCTGGCTGGTGGAGCGGTTAAAGAAACTGGGGCACTTGGCTGAAACGGCTTTTAACCTGTCCTCTGTCAACTTGTATGATGAGGATATACGGGCCATCCTGCAATCGGGTGGTTTGATTGGTATTTCGTTTGACAGGCGGATTATCGGTTACACGGAATATAATAGGGACATGAATCCCGGTGATCCCGTATTGGATGAGGAGTACATGACGGGGGAAGAACTGGCGGAAATGTTTGGCAACCATCCCCATTACCCCTATTCCAACGATGATGTACTGGACAAGGAAACCATCAGTATCAATGGCCTGCAAAACACCGTACAGCTTGACATCCGGTTTTTCTTCAACCAAATCTTCCATATCCTTAAAGCAGGTTCAGCCATCGCAGAGAAGACCATCGTTGCCAAGTCCATCTGCATCGGCAGTGACTTTGACGGGCTGATTGATTCGCTGCACTGCTGTCCTTCTGCCGATAAAATACCAACTTTCTATAGCATGGCCAAACAGGCTTATGAGCCATTGGCAGCAGAAGCAGGTATTGATACGGATGGTATTGAGGATTTGGTGGATTGGGTGTTTTTTGAGAACGGAAAGAGGTTTGTGATGGGGAGGTTGGGGTAGGTGGTGTGTTTGATAATTAATGCCGTTCAAGGCATTAAGAAATAATTAACCAATGTTGAAATGAATTTGATAATCCTAAAAATACGCTCATGCAAAATTTAGCTGCCATTGTTTCCAAAGAAGCCATCAATCAAGCGTTAGAAGAGGCCTATTCTAAGAAACTTGCTTTAATTCCTTCTACCAAGTTCCATATTATCTATAAGAATCAAAATTTTCCACCTAAGGAAATAGTTAGATTGGCTGCAAGGAAAATGGGCATTAAAAACATTGGTGACTATCGCCTAGTTGGTGGTCTTTCTACTAATAGGCATCTTGTTAATAAGGGATTTACTGTTGAAGAGTTTTCTAAATGGAAAACAGATGAAAAGAACAATTCTATTCCTAAAGTATTGGATAAAATTGCTCGACTTACTTATAATTCAAATGATTGGCAATATCCATCAGGATCAGTGGGAAAATCCAAAACAGATAGTTATGAAAACCAATTTGGTTATGGACATGAAGAATGGTTATTCGATTTTACCAAATTGATAAAAGGCTACAAGCATGGATTCCTGCAACCCATCAATAAATACTTTGACAAATATGCAGGAGAAACATTCAATATCTATTTGTACACCATTAATGCAAAAACAAAAGAAAAATTTTGGATAGGGAAATTGAATAATGTCGAAGTGCTTACAAGAGTCGAATCAGATAAAATATTTGGTGAGTATGAAAAGAAAGGCTGGATACAGGATATGCGGAATGATTTGTTGAATCTGAAATTAAGTACAAAAGGGTTGGGAGATTATAAAGGTTCTGGTCTCTTCAATGTAAGATTTAAGCCTAGCGATTTTGAAAGATATCCAGATAAAACATTGATAACGAAAAACGAAACATCCATTACTTCCTTCTACTATATTCTGTTGAATATGGATAATAAACCTTTGATTGAACAAACAGCAGACGGTAAATTTATATTGGGCAGGTGCAACCCTAGTTCGCGGCATTCAAAAACAACTATTAAAAAGAGGTTCGTAGAAAAAACAATAGAATACCCTTTTATTCATCACGAAATAAGTAAAGGACTTGAACAATTTTTGAAAAGGGACTACGACAACGTATATGCTGAAAATCAAACTGGCTTTAAGACCAGTATTGATTTGGTAGCTACAAAAGGTAAACTTACTTACTTCTATGAAATTAAGACTTATAATGATGTTAGGACATGCATAAGGCAAGCCATAGGGCAACTGTTCGAATATTCCTATTTCCCAGACAAACAACTAGCTGACAAAATTTTCATTGTAACACCCCATCTTATTGCGGATAAAAACCTAATTGCTTATATAAAGACACTACAGGATAAAGTGAACCTGCCAATTAGCTATATGTGCTATGATATGGAAAAGAAACAAGTAACCCAAACCATTTAACCCTTGAATTTTGACAACAGATATTTCAATAGAAGATGTAGCCACTATCACCAAGTTTATCAAGAAATTTAAGGCTAAGGATGAAAACTTGATAGAGTTCAAGATTTTGTATGAAATACCGCCCATGAAAAATTTCTTGCGGAGCTTTCAACAGGTGGAACGAATTGCTTTAAAACTCATAGAGAATGAAGCACCATGGTTTAATGTTTTTGATATTCTCCATATTAACCATTTAGAGGCCAAAGTGCATACGCCGTTTCTAGCAGAATTACTATCACCTGATGGTACACATATGCAAGGCAGGCTATTCTTTGATGCTTTTATGAAACGGTTGCTACAAGGTGTTTATGAGGCTTCAGCAGTTACCCATATCAATATTGTTACTGAACTTGGTGACTATGATAATGGAAGAATGGATATTGTAATAAGCTATAAAGAAAATGATGTGCCCAAAGGTATTGTTATTGAAAACAAGATTTACCATCACGATGAAAAAGAACAGTTAGTAAGGTACTATAAACATTTAACCGAACGAAAAGGGTTGAAGCCAGGCCAGTTCCACCTGGTTTACCTTACCCCTTATAAGACAAAACCAAGTACAACATCTATTGATGAGGACTTATATAATCAATTAGTGGAAATGAAAGCTATAACAGAATGGGGATACCATAAAGACATTGCTCCTTTATTCACTGAATTAATGCCTTTCATAAAAGCACCAGTAGTAACCCAAACCCTGTACCAATATATTCAAACAATACAATCTTTATAACTATGAACAAGTACGAAGAAGAGCTCTACAATTTCCTAACACTAAGGGAGAATTTTGAAGCCATGTTAAAAGTAAACAGCCAGTTTTCTATTGTAAAAGAGAGACTATTGGCTGACTTTTGGAACCATGTGGCTACAATCCTTGAAAGTAAAGTGAAGGAGTTATCTCCCAAATGGAGGGTACTGAACCCACCAAATAAAGAACGAGGTGATGCAAAATTGATTGTTTACAAGGATGACTGGATTATTAATGGAAAGCACCCATTTGTAGGGGTAGCATGGGAGCATTTGCATACGCAGCCATATTTCGGTGTATGGGCAGATATACACTCACCAAAAATTGACGATGCTTTATTGGATAAAAATTTGGAAAATTTAAGGCTTGAAAATAAATTCAGAAGGGATACTAGTTGGTGGCCACTATGGGAATACAGTGGCGATAAGTTTTCTACTGATAGTGGCTTGTCAAATATTCTTCCTGATAATATGGCTAACACTGTAGAAACATACACTTTGCCAATTATGTCATTATTGCCCAAAGTGGAAAATTTTATTGATGAAAGCATTAAGTAAGTAGGCATTGTTGTAACAATCTTGTTTAACGTTCTACTTTACTAAAATACCTTGGTAGGTAAACAACCTGTAAATTTGAACGATTACAAATAACTAACTGACTAATGAGTGAAGACCAAAAGAAAATGCTGGAACAGCAGCTTTGGAATATTGCCAACACTTTACGTGGCAAAATGGATGCTGACGAGTTTCGTGATTATATCCTAGGATTTATCTTCTACAAATATTTGAGTGAGAAGATGGAGATTTTCGCCAATAATATTTTGAAACAGGATAAAGTAGCGTTTCGGGATATAAAGCCCAAATCAAAAAATGCCGCAGCGTTTATTGCGGCCATTAAGGAAGAGGCATTGGAAAAGCTGGGCTATTTTCTTACACCGGAAGAACTTTTTACAGAAGTAGCCAGCCGTGGTAGGGGAGGCAATGATAATGAGGAAAAGATGGAGGATGGCAAGACCAATTTTATTCTGGAAGACCTTCAAAAAATACTTATCAATATCCAGTTAAGTACGATGGGTACAGATAGTGAAGAAGATTTTGATAATCTTTTTGAGGACATGGACCTGAATAGTACCAAATTGGGTAAAACACCCGAAGCAAGAAATGCCATCATCGTTAAGGTACTATCACATCTTGATAAGATAGATTTTAAACTGGAACATACAGAACTGGATGTTTTAGGGGATGCCTATGAATACTTGATTGGGCAATTTGCCAGTGGTGCCGGTAAAAAAGCCGGAGAATTCTATACGCCTCAAGAGGTTTCCAAAATACTCGCCAAAATTGTTACTACTGGCAAACAAAAATTGAAATCTGTTTATGACCCTACCTGTGGGTCGGGTTCATTGTTGTTACGTGTGGCAAGAGAGGTAAAGGAGGTCAATAATTTTTATGGACAGGAGATGAACAGGACTACCTATAACCTTGCCCGTATGAACATGATTTTGCACGGTGTACATTACCGCAAGTTTGATATTAAGCAGGAAGATACCTTAGAAAGGCCGCAGCATACGGATATGCAGTTTGAGGCAATTGTTGCAAATCCTCCTTTTTCTGCTCAATGGAGTGCCAACCCCTTGTTTACAAGCGATGACCGTTTTAGTCAATATGGCAAATTGGCTCCAGGCAGCAAAGCCGATTATGCTTTTGTGCAGCACATGATTTACCACTTGGCAGAAAATGGTACAATGGCCATTGTTTTACCACATGGCGTTCTGTTTCGTGGAGGTGCAGAGTTGCACATACGTAAATACTTGATTGAACAGAAAAACTACTTGGATGCAGTGATTGGTTTGCCAGCCAATATATTTTATGGTACCAGTATTCCTACATGCATTTTGGTCTTTAAAAAATGCAGGGAAAATCCTGATGATGTTCTCTTTATAGATGCCAGTCAGGAGTTTGAAAAGGTGAAAACCCAAAATGTTCTACGTGAGGAGCATATTGATAAGATTGTGGATACCTACCGTGACAGGACAGCCATTGAGAAATACAGCCATTGTGCTTCTTTACAAGAAATAGCCAGTAATGATTATAACCTGAATATTCCCCGTTATGTGGACACATTTGAAGAGGAAGAAGCAATAGACATCCAAGCTGTAATGAGTGAGATAAAAACGTTGGAAGCCAAACGGGCAGATTTGGATAAACAGATAGAAGTGTATTTGAAGGAATTGGGGCTGGTAGGTTGATTTTTTTGTTTTTACCAATCCTTAATGTTTATGGCTGTAACAAAAAGTATTCGAGATGGCGACTAAGAAATTAAAAATAGGCAACGTCCCCAATTTGAGATTTAGGGAGTTTGAAGGGGAATGGGAGATGAAGAAGTTGGAGGATGTCTGTGTAACAATTGGTGATGGATTGCACGGGACACCAGAATATTCTCAACATACTGGATACTATT